>Ga0073928_10001391_pt1 | contig 46972 bp, 49 predicted proteins | sample PaiPotPPA55metaG_FD_76969 | JGI IMG/M metagenome (GOLD analysis project Ga0073928, IMG submission 76969) | Iron sulfur acid spring bacterial and archeal communities from Banff, Canada, to study Microbial Dark Matter (Phase II) - Paint Pots PPA... ...
CAACCGCTCCCGCTCGCGCGCGCTCAACTCGATCCGCTCCTCTTCCATGGGGCCCCCGGACCCCTAGAAAAGCGGACATTTCTACTTTGCACAAACCGGACATTCTCACTTTGCAGCTACAGCAAGAATTATTAGGTTGACTAGCGCTCTGCGTAAGCAGACGCTAGAGGTCTTCTCGCTTCACGTTGGGCTTTATGACTTCTACGTACGTCATCTTCAAACTCCGATCTGATGGATCTTTCGTGTGGATTGAGGCAGCTCAGGATATGGCAGCGAAGCAACGTTTGGAGATTTTGTCTGTGAAAGAACCGGGTGATTACCATCTCTGGGATTCTTCAACCCACAAGTTCGTCAATCCCCTTGTGAAGTCTGCATCGTCTTAGTGATTAGGCGCGCCGGCGTAGCGAAGGTCCCCTAAAAGATTTTGCCCCACCGCTAAGGACGAAACTGAGGTAGGCTCTGCCCAGCCCAATGCCCTACGAGACCTTCGAGCTGCGGTTTGAAGACTGCGGCCACACTTTGAAGATTCCTCTGCAGCACAATTCCGATCACGACCGATGTTTTGTGTGTCACCCGGAACTGCGCGATGTTCCGGCTTCCGGCAAATGCCCCGCGTGCGTTAGTGCGGCCGCACACAAGAGTCGGGGAGCTGGCGGATAGCTGCGGCAAATACCCCTTTTCTCGAAATCCGCAAGTCGCTGAAGACACGTCGCAGCCGATTCTAGATTTCGCGCGGGCGAGCGCAGCGATTCGTTGTAGGCTCGGCTCGTCGGCAGCGGTTGGTTTTAGTTGAATTGCCTTTATCGCTGTGCTATGAGGGACTAACTGTGACGAGCTTCGTCAATCGGGCACCGCGATGGGTTCGTCTTCGGGCTCATCGTCGGCCTGCTGCTCTGCGGCCTTGTATATCTCGAAGTGCAAGTCCCGGAGCTAACAGCCGTCGATGACGATGACGTTTCGAACGGCTCGTTGACGCTCGGCCCCCTCGAACTGCGAAGCTGCGCGCACGGCTAACGCCGCTGATTTGTTGTCGCTCGCTGCTCCCACAGCTCTCACAGACGACGTCACGAAAGAAATCGCACTACCGATGTCTCACCGCGGGCTCTCGCGCGCGCGTAAGGTCAAGGCGCAGCGACTCCAGAGTGCCGTCACACGTACAGAAAGCTGCCGCAACGATGGGCGGCGAGTCGAATCCGTATCTCACTCCACCGCACGCGATCTTCTGCATCGGCTCTGCATTCAGCGTATCTAACCCTGCCTCTGGGACAGCTACGTTCCTGACTGCCGCAAGCGTTCACTCGTCTTCGGCCGCTGTTTCAGTCCGGAACGGACGCTGATTCTTCTAGCGCCAAAGCGTTCTTGACGCTTTGGGCAGGCCGTTCGCAGGCGAAGGTCACTCGATCTTCATCCCGTGCGCATGCGGCATCACTCCATCGAATCTTGCAGCCGCCGACACTCACGTTCAGCAAAGCAATCTGATGCTCCCTGATCGAGTGATCGCGCTCCTGAGAGGAAGAGGACATGGACGTACAGACCGACGAACGACTCCGAAGAAACATCGAAGGCTATGTGAGCGAACTGCTATGCGACACCAAGAGCATGGAAGAATTGAACGTGCTTGCAGAAGTATTGGTCTCGGTCCAAGACGCTCTGCGGGACCTGGACCAAAAGCCACGATTTGCAGCCTGATCCAATCGTGAACACCGGCGTTGCCGGGAGGTTGCCGCCCAGATTCCTCTTTTTGCGGGCGGTGGAAGGGTTCCGGCAGCGCCGTGATGTGCCAAAACCTCGCGACGAACCTAGGAATAGCAAGGCCGATGGTGCTTTTCCCAAAGCGCTCTGTACACGCGCATCTTGGAGGTTCGTTCATGGCGTTCGTCCGATCTATCGGCCGATGGTCGCTGACCGCCCTCGTAATCAACGCCATTAGTCGGCGCGAGCATCTTCGGGCTGCCTTCGGAAATCACTCGCTTAGTAGGGCGTGCGAGTCCGCTCGCTATTCGCTTCAGCCGCTCGCGCGAAAGTTGGATTGGAACGGAGGCAGGGCTCACCTTTCCGTGCTCTGCGCGTCAGATTTAGCGATTCCAAATCCCGTCGCGAGGTGTCTCGATGCCTTCTGTCCGCTTGCGCTCGACGGCGTCCTTTTTGCTTGTTATCACCGTCTCGATAATCGCTCTAACGACACTTTCGCGTTCCTCGCAGCAAGGCCATCCTCCGCAGGCTCCAGAACTCAAGGCTCTCGACGCCTGGACGGGCCGATGGACGACTCACGGCAAGCTCTACGACACGCCGTACAGTCGTGCAGGAGACATCGCAATCACGATGACCTGCGGCTGGTCGCTTATGGGGGATACATGATATGCGACCACCTCATCACCGGACCTTCGGGAAAGCATAATGACCTTTCGATCTACACCTACATTGAAGCGGACAAATCGTACAAATTCTGCGGATTCGATCGAACCGGCGCACCTCGCGCGACGCCCTTAACTATTGAGGGCACTGTCTGGAGTTATGACTCAGACGAAGAGCAAAAAGGCAAGAAAATCCACATCAAGACCATCAACGCTTTTTCGAAGCCCGGCACCGTCACCTGGAACACCAAATTCAGGCCGATGGCGGCGCTCACTGGACTCTCATGAATGAAGGAGTAGATACGCGTACCGAGTAGGGTTTGGATCAAGGACGTCTCGTCCAAAACCCTAGTCGCTTCGGTTACAGTTCTTTGTGTGGCAAAATCCGGGCGGCAGCCCCCAACCCATTGAAACTGCGATACCGCAAATCGTCATTTCGCGAGTGGCAAAAGCAGATGATTTAGAAGTCCCAGCGGGCAGCGGGAATTGAGGGACCCTGTCCATTCTGCGGGTCTTCCGCGGCGATTCTCGGCCAGTGTGCGGCCAGTCCAGATGGGCACAGAGGATTCACTGCATTGCGGGACTGAAGATGAAATCGTGCTGCCAGTCCTGTTTATAACCGGCGCGCCGCAGAGCGGTAGCGAGTTGCGCCCAATGCCGCGTCCCGTGCAGGAACGCGTGCGTAAAGCATTTGGGGCGGCTGGCCTTCACGTTTTCGTGGGCGCCGGGAGGGACATCATCTCGTCCCATTTTTCGTCGTGCGTCTTCTCGAAAACTTTTCGCCATGTCAGGAGCACAGAGTCCGCGGCGGAGAAAATGGCATCGGGGGAGGTCTTGTCAATGCTATCGGTGAATCGGGCTGGGTCAATTTTGGCGGCAGGCGTGATCGATTCGCCCAGCAGCCAGTCGGCAAAGAGTAGATCAACGAAGACGATATGCGAGAGCAAGTCGCGGACTGTCGCCGAGCCGCAATGTCGATTTTGACGTCGAACGCTTGCGAGTGCTGGTTGAACCAGTCGTGCCAGCGGTGGGACTCTTGCTGCGCGTGGTCGAGGAGCTCAGAGAAGCCCACGGCATTTCTTGGGATGGTAGTCGTCATTGTTGGTTCTCCGACACATCGGGTCGCGAAAACACCAAGGCTGCGCGATTGGTGGAACCCGCACCAAGGTCAGACTGAAGGGCATGCCTGACACTAGTTAAGGATTTCTAGTGTGAAGCGCTTTCGCAGCTTCATGCCCACCGCGTCCAGGATCGAGCGAATAGCCTAAACCGTGCGCCCTTGGCGGCCGATTACTTTTCCAACATCGCTCGCGTGGACTCTTAACTCTAGCACGGTGACCTGTTCGCCTTCGATCGCACGGACCTGAACATGGTCGGGATTATCCACGAGCGCCTTCGCAATCGCCTCCACTAGCTGCTTCATGGTGCGCCTCGGGGCGCGCGATTTATCAGGCAGTCTCAACCTGATTCCACTATACGCTTTCGGCGTCATAGCGCTGCCGTAGAGTGCGGTTTTCGTTGGCGGCGCGGACATCGCCTTTTCATGGGTGTAAGATATTGCGCACCAGTCCGAGATTTTCCCCATCGAGTACCAGGAAATCGGAAATGGACAGAAAAGATTTGGACCGATATAAGCGAGTGCTACTCGAAAGACGGGGCCAAATGTCAATCGCCAGCGCCGAAGCTGAGAGTCCGATTTCGGCCGCCGGGCACCAGCAGGGCGATCCCGTCGACCAAGCGAATGCGAATAACGAAGCGGAACTTCAGATCCACTTGCATGAAACCGACCTGCGCCTCCTCCGAGCAATCGAGGATGCGCTCGCTCGGATCAGACATGGTACCTTTGGCACCTGCGAGGCCTGTCAAAATCCAATCTCTCGGGCACGGTTAGAAGCTGTAGCTTGGGCACGACTGAACTGGTCGACTAGCGTACGACGGCGGAAGTCAGGCGTCCCACCAGCGGTTCCGGTACAATCTGGATCTTGCGATCAGTATAGTTAGACCCAAGTCCAATTCAAACCAGAAAACTACTCTAACCTTTGAAATCGGAGGTCAGCTATGACGGAAAAGATCGATTCGAACGTATGTTATTTCCTGGCGGGACTGGCTATCGGATCGCTCGTTGGTATCTTCTTCGCGCCGAAATCCGGTGAAGGAACTCGCGAATACCTATCGCAGAAGATAAAAGAAGGGAGCAAGCATGCTCGCAAGAAGACGCGGGAACTAAGTGAGCGCGCTGATGACTTGGTTGAGCGCGGGAAGGAACTGGTCAACCGGAAGAAAGAACAAATTGCAACGGAATTGGAATACGCTAGCAAAACCGATCTGCCAGAGAAATCGAAAGCGAAAGGTGTCTGAATGGAGAGCTGAGTCGTTTCCTGGCGAATCGTCACTGCGCTGGCGTTCTGGCGGGAACGATCATTTCCAGTTTTGGCTTATTTCCGTCGACGCGACCCTGCATGAGCGCGTAGTCGACCCTACGTCAACCGGTGCGCCATGCTGTCTATTCTTTGCCTGCTTCAAAATACGAAACTAGCCTCCTACTACTTTCGCATTGAAGATCAGGTCCCGGGTTTCGGCTTGATTTAGAAACTCGACAGCTTCTATACCCCCGCCGATACTTGCGCTGCTTGGTCGAAACGACTTAATGAAGAAGCCAAGACAAAAGAAAGCTGCTGCGAAGAGGACTCCGGCTCCGCGCCCCGCGAAGCACGCGGGTGCCAAGCACCCCAGGGCACAACAAGACAAGGCTTCCTTCACCCTAGCTGCTGACGGGAAGCTTACTTTCAATCATGCCATGATCTACGTGAAAGACGTGGAGCGCGGACTCAGCTTCTACCGAGATTTGCTGGGGTTCAAGCTCATCGAAGACTTCCGTTGTGAGAATAAGCCGGTGTATGCGCGCCTGCGCGCACCGGGCGGCGACAGTACGATCGCATTACACCAGGCGGGTCCGGAAACTTCCGTTTTGAGCGACGGTGTGCGTCTTTACTTCGAAGTCCGTGAACTCGACGACTTCTGCCGCAATCTCCAGCAAAAGGGCTTCTACATCACCCAACTGCCACGCATGATGCCCTGGGGTTGGCGACATGCCTACCTCAATGATCCCGATGGCCACGAGATCAGTTTGTATTGGGCAGGCGAAAACCGTATGAAGAAAACGGTGATGAAGGCCGCGCAAAAAGCCGCCCGAGCATGAACCCAGCATCTCGGAAACCGACAGATACTTTCCGATAAACGCGGTGCATTCGATAGGTCGATGCAACACCATCTAGTAAACCTTCCGTTTAGGGATGGTGTTTATGAGCGAAGGAAAACGATCGAGACTTTCTCTTACGCAGAGAGCTGAGATCTGGAGCCGATGGAAGTCCGGGCAGTCGTTGCATGAGATCGGGCGCGCCTATGGCAAGCCGCATAGCTGTATTCGCTGTTTGTTGTTGCCTCGTGGAGGGATTCCTCCCGCAGCTCGCCGGCGCTCCCAGCTAGCCCTCACCCTTGCTGAGCGAGAGGACGTCTCGCGAGGGATCGCTTCCGGTTCGTCGATTCGTGAGATCGCCAGTGGTCTCGATCGAGCGGCCTCGACGGTGAGCCGGGAGATCACCCGCCATGGTGGCCGTCCTGGGTATCGAGCCCATGCGGCGGATAGCCAAGCCTGGGAATCCGCGTTACGACCGAAAAGGTGTCTTCTGGCAGTGAACCGCAAGTTGCGGAACATCGTTGCGAGTAAACTGATCCTGGACTGGTCGCCCGAGCAGATTTCCGGGTGGCTGAAGACGCAGTATCCCGATGACGAGAGCATGAGGGTATCCCACGAGACGATTTACCGGAGCTTGTTCATTCAAGCGCGAGGAGTACTGAAAAAGGAGCTGATGGACCATCTTCGGTCCAAACGGCGCATGCGCCGCTCACGACATGCCAGCGCCACCGGGCAGTCCCGCGGTCAGATCGTCGATGCCATCTCGATCCGCGAAAGGCCTGCGGAAGTGGAAGACCGAGCGATTCCCGGCCATTGGGAAGGCGATCTGCCGAGCGGCGCAAAGAACAGCTACATTGCGACCCTGGTAGAACGCCATTCGCGCTTTGCCATGCTGATCAAGGTGTCGAGCAAAGACACGGAAGTTGTCGTTGCGGCCTTGAGCCGGCAGGTTCGTAAACTCCCCGCTACCCTGCGGCGCTCGCTGACGTGGGATCGCGGACTGGAGATGGCGAAACACAAAGACTTTACGGTGGCCACGGATGTGCAGGTGTACTTCTGCGATCCGCAAAGTCCCTGGCAGCGCGGCACAAACGAAAACACCAATCTGCTGTTACGGCAATACTTCCCTCGAGGCACGGACCTGTCCGCCTTTTCTCAAGCGCAGCTCGACCAGGTCTCGCTGCGCTTGAATCAACGCCTGAGAAAAACTCTAGGATTCGAGACTCCTGCGAGTAGACTTCAAGCAAGTGTTGCGTCCACCGTCTGAGCCGGCAGCGTTAATCAGGCACTGGATCATCGAACGGTTGTTCACATTCGCCGTGCTTGCCCTACCATTTCCACTAGCACTCTTCTGGCTGCCACCGGACTGCTCACCTCCCGCAAGAATGCGATGCGGGCACCACGCGTGCCGTCTTGGGTTTTCAAGCGTACGTGAAAGCCGAGACGGTCGACTGAAGTCATCACCACCTCCTGAGACTCGATTCCAGCAAATCCCCGGGCAAGCAGGACGAGCGCTTCGCCGTGATCGGTATTCATGTGCTGGATGATCTCGGTTGCAGTGTCAGCCAGCGGGTCGGGTTTCCCGCTGTAGTATTCCGAGGCAGAAACCCAGCCCATCACCCCGAAGCCACCCACGTAGTAAACGTCCACCACGTCCATCCGGTAAAAGGAAAAGTCGTCAAAGTCCACCCAGTATTTGCTGTTGGCATAACGCGCCAGGTAGAGTTTCCGTGCTTCAGCCACCTCCGGCGCAGGCACCGGCAGAATATTTCCTAGCAACGTGACCCTGGACGTGCCCAGTGGATCGCCGGCCGTATCAGGCTGGGTCACCAACAAGCTGGAACGCGGATCTGCCTGCACATTTTGAGTGTGCATAGCCATCGTGCTGATGAGAAATATGGGATTCGCGTGGTCGTCCAATCCATAGGGCATCACGGATCCGAAGGGGAACCCCTGCTGTTTACGTGAAAGTGTCGAGAGACTCCCAACTCGGCCCAGATACACCAAGGTACGCGCTCGTTCGGCGAACGTAGGCTCAGCGACCGCAGGTTGGTTACTCACCGCGCCCGAGCCCGCGTGTTTCCCTGCCGCTGATGAAGACATTCCTGTGCTCCGACATGGATTTGGCACAGGATCCGGGATTCTCTTGTTGCCCGGATCCTTGGAACAAGCTAACACGTTGCGGCTTGAGACGTCTGTTTTAAAGCGCACAGGGAATTCGGACAGGCGGGAAAAAAGGAGAGAGGCGCTCGGTAACCTCACAAGCGCCTCGTCTACTGCGTCAACGTAAACCGTACCTCACTGGATCACCTCCTTCTCGGCAGGAACGCCGATGTCGACAAGAATGTCGAATGGTCCGAGTATAACGCGGGATAGGGGAGATGTCAGAACAAGCAGTTCCTTAACCTTTGAGTTTGGCACGCGAAAGGTAGTTGCCGAGAACGGCGTTATAGTGTTGCGTCGACCCATTGAGACCACCGCGTTAATCAGGAGTTTGAGTTGTCCGACGTGTCTATTCTCAAACACTGCTCATGCCAGACCCCGGGAACTCCCTTCAGCCAATACAGCTCATCGCCTCCGAGATAGTACTGGTCCGGTAATTTATCAAAATGGCAATTCCAGCTTAGGGGTGGCCTGCCGGGTGGTTGAGAAGCAGCACTGGTGGTGGATTCTAGCCATGGTTCGCCGGCGGCCATGCGATCGCGTGTGGGCCTTCGTTCGTATGTGTATGATTCTAGGGATAGTTATTTTAGGCTTGCTGGGTTCAACTTTGGCAGGTCTATTGCACCCTCCTGGTTGGCACTCCCGTAAATTCTGTCCTGGCCCACGCGAAATTAATGCACTTATCGCTTGAATAAAAGGAGGGCGCTGAGGTGTCGGCAGATCTTGCTGGCGTGACCAGAGAGAACCTGGAGGGCGTCAGACATATTTTCAAAGGAAGATTTCAGCTCGGCACCGCGATCGAAAGTGGGGAAGGCGGTTCTGACGAGGAGTTATGAAAATGCGATATCTAAAATACATTGGTTTGCTCGGCCTTCTAATGGCACTGGCAGGTAGTGCACACGCGCAGGATAACTATGGGGTGGGCGATGGAGAAGAGCCGGCCTATGTTGAGCCACCGCCGGCCTACGTTACAGCACCGCCGGTATGCCCCTATGGGTACTACGGAGTTTACCCCTACAGTTGCGCCCCTTATGGGTATTACGGGCCTCAGTTTTTCATTGACGGCGTGTTTATCGGTGCAGGGCCGTGGTACGGCGGCGGATTCTATGGCGGTCGTGGGTACTATGGCGGCGGTGGATACTACGGCGGTCGCGGATTCAATGGCGGCCGTGGATTCAATGGCGGCCGTGGATTCAACGGCGGCGGATCTCACGGTGGTGGATTCAGTGGCGGCCGTGGATTCAACGGCGGCGGATCTCACGGTGGTGGTGGATTCAATGGCGGCCGTGGATTCAACGGCGGCGGATCTCACGGTGGTGGTGGATTCAGTGGCGGCCGTGGATTCAACGGCGGCGGATCTCACGGTGGCGGCGGATCTCACGGTGGTGGTGGATCTCACGGTGGTGGTGGATCTCACGGCGGTGGCGTATCTCACGGCGGTGGTGGTTCCCGTAGCGGTGGTCGGCGGTAATAGCAATAGCATTCTTTGACCCAAAAAAAAACGACTGGTGGCGGATGCTGCCAGCCGTTTTCCTTTTCTTGCGTCGGGTCTTTACGCCGGGGATTGACTAATCATTGATGTTCGAACCTTTCTTGGTGAGAGCTCCCCAGTTACTTCCGAGCAGGGTACCGCGGGCCGCTGTAAGTGGTGCCAGAAAACTAACGACTTACACGTATGTTTCTGGAGAGTTGCCGACGATCCGCCAAGCATTGGCAAGAGCAGCTGAGGGCAAACCTAAAGGCTGCTCAGGAACCCTGGAGAGCGGTCTGGTATTGAGTTGGGGCGATGAGAGCGGACTCTTCGTGGCAGGAGCCGTTTATCTGAAGGAAGCTTTTGGGAGCAAGTGCAGCGGCATACACTTCCTGGCCGAATTGAAATGGGATAACGGGGTCCTGACTGCAGTGGACGATCAGAATGGGAGCGTGTATTTCCTTTAGCCAGGCTTGCGTGTTGAATTGCCCATGTGTGAGAAGGCTGAGGCCCGGGAGAAACCAAAAAAACTTGGAGGCGACTCGAGAGGCAGAAGGAAAAGGGGCCTCAAGCATTACAGCTGCGACCTGGCGGTGGACTGCCAAATGGGTTGCGACAGCGGTACCCAGGGATTGGCCGAAAGAAATGATCGCTTTGCGGTCGATACCCTTCGTTTCACAAGGTATTCGTAAGCCGCATCCGCATCGCGGTAGACGCCGGCCTCGCTTGGCTTTCCTTTGCTGTGGCCCTAACCGCGATATTCCAGGGCAAAGATGTTTGCATGGGTACTGCGGAGAAATTCATACACGGGTGCGCGGTTAGCGATGTTGGAGGCGTTGCCGTGAAAGGCGAGATAGGTAAATCTAGACTGGTCGTCAGGTATCCACCACGCGTGGAGTCTGACGCCGTCGGAGGTCGTGAGCCAAACATCTTCGACATTCAAGGCGCGAGGATGCCAGTCGCCTACGAGACGGTCAGGATAATTCGGGAAGAAAATCAGGCGCGACTCGAATATGCGGACGAGCAACAGAACCACGAGGTACGCGACAAGAATCGTGAGAAAGTAGCTCAAGAGACGACGGTGAAAGCGCTTTCTAGAAGCATTCGACACTTCCATTTGGGATGACGCGAGAATAATTTAACGAAGGCGGGAAAGTAAATGCGCAACTTGAGGGAACGACAGGTGAAGCAGGTAAGGCGTGACGCAGAATATTGCTTCGATAACTCCCGATAAGTCCCGATAAGTCGCATTATCGGAAACTGGTCGGGCGACGACTCAGACTTGTGACGCCGCTGTGACGGGAATGCAGGCAAAATGAGGGATGACGAGGGCAATACCAGGTTATCGTAGTTTTTCAGAACCCGCGCCGGAAGCACTCAAGAGCAATATAGAGGTATACAAAGGAATCTATTATTTTCGTCCGCTCATAATCCGTTGGTCCTAGGTTCGAATCCTGGCAGGCGCACCAACATTCCGAGGGTCCAACCCGGAGACATGGGTTACAGAATGTACCGGCTACATAGGTGACGACCTTGGATCGAACGGGTTGTCGAGCGGTTTCAGCACTCGAGTATCGAGATCGAAGTATCCCGAATCATAATCCATAAAGCTGACCAGCCAGATGTCGTCGCGAACTTCTTTGATGCCGACCGCCTGGCCGGCTTTGATCTACCCATCACTTATGTGCGCTCTTGCGTGCGAAGAGAGCCATCCGGTCGCCCAGACCAAGGATGCCACATATAGTACCGATGCCGTGGAACACCCTTTTCTTCCATGGAGTGCTCCCCGCGCCGAGGCCGCTGTAGGTTGGCAGATCGATGCCAGTCAGGATCGTGACGATGGCGCATGGATAATTCTAAAGGGCAGCGCAATTTTGGCACAGCATCCGGCTATGTCGCCACAGCGAGAGGTCGAACAATATCCCTTCGGTACTCAACGCATCGGAGGATCGAAAGATTTTCGTGAAGATGCAAACCCGTAATGCCTGCGGTCGCAATTCGCACAACGGTAGGGTCTCAAGCTAAGAGTTGCCTGAAGCATGGAATCCCACCGACCTCGCTGTCCTGAGCGAAGGCTGACATCTGCATCGAAGTAGCTATCAACCGCCGACCGCGCTGCCCAAGCCGACGCCGACTCGTTGACTTGCCTCTGGGCTCAGCCTAACATGCACCGGCTGTGGCTGATTCCTCCTCCGTTCTCGGACGCACGATTTCCCACTACCGCGTCATCGAAAAACTCGGCGGTGGAGGAATGGGAGTTGTTTACAAGGCCGAGGACACGCGGCTTGACCGCTTCGTCGCTCTTAAATTCCTGCCTGAGGTTTTAGCGCAAGATCGCCAATCACTGGAACGGTTTCGACGCGAGGCCAAGGCCGCTTCCGCTCTGAACCATCCGAATATTTGCACGATTTACGACATTGGCGAGGATGCGGGTAAAGCCTTCATAGCTATGGAGTACCTCGAGGGTGCAACTTTGAAGCACAGGGTTTCCGGCCGCCCTCTTGATTTCGTGACTTACTTCACGCTCGCCATCGACATCGCCGATGCGCTCGATGCGGCCCGCGCGAAGGCGATTGTTCATCGCGACATCAAGCCTGCCAACATTTTTGTTACGGGCAGGGGCCTCGACTTCGGCCTGGCCAAGGTAGACGCTGCACCCCGATCTGCTGACGGGCAACCCGAGCCGCCGACGTGAAGTCCCACGCGGGCGTTTCCACAGACGATTTAACGAGTCCCGGGAGTACCCTTGGCACGGTGGCGTACATGTCGCCCGAGCAAGCACGCGGCGAACAGTTGGATGCTCGCACGGATTTGTTTTCCTTTGGTGTTGTGCTCTACGAGATGGCCACGGGAGTGCTTCCTTTTCAGGAAAACACGACTGCGATCATTTTTAATCACATCCTAAACGACTCGCCCGAACCGATTTCCAAGAAGAACCAGAAGGCGCCGACGGAGCTCGATCGTATTGTCGCCAAGGCACTCGAAAAGGATCGTGATTTCCGCTGCCAGACGGCAGCGGAAGTTCGCGCTGACCTGAAACGGCTGAAACGCGATATGGACTCTTCCGGCCGGCTCGATTCCGCAGCACGACATGCGGAGCCCGCCCGAAGCGCCGCCGCTCTTCAAGCCGCCCCAGCCTCCAAGAAGAAGACCGTGGCTGTCCTTTACTTTGAAAATCTAAGCGGCGCGAAAGAAGACGAATATTTTCGCGACGGAATGACGGAAGATATCGTCACGGAGCTGTCAAAAATTGCACGCCTCGAAATTTTCCCGCGTTCTGAGATGCTTCCGTTCCGAGATAAGCCAGTAACTGCACCGCAGGTTGGCGAAAAATTAGGGGCCATGTATGTCTTGGAAGGCTCCATTCGCCGAGCGGGCAATCGTTTGCGGATTACAACGCAACTTGTCGAGAGCACGACGCGCCATTCTGTTTGGGCTGAACGCTACGACCGTCAGATGGAAGATGTCTTCGCCATCCAAGAAGAGATTTCATTGAGCATTGCTAAGGCCTTGGAGATCACGCTTTCGCCCCAAGAAGAAAGAGTGATCGCAAAGAAGCCGACCGGCAACTCGAGGGCCTACGACTTCTATCTGCGTGGCCGGAATTATCTGCGCCAGAGGCAGTTCGAATACGCGCTGGCAATGTATCAAGAGGCTGTAAAGCTGGACCCGAATTTCGCGCTCGCCTACGCGGGAATCGCGCACGTCTGGGGCGGGATGTATGAACTCCGCGATCAGAGCCAGGAGAACATCGAGAAGGGCCTGGAAGCGTGCGCCAATGCGGAGAGACTAGCACCAGACTTACCCGAAGTCCTTTCAGCGCGAGCCCGCATACTCTACGCGCAGCAACAGTATGACGACTCGATTCAACTGGCGTTGCGTGCGATTTCGCAGCAGCCCGAATGCGAAGGAGCACACGACGTGGTCGGAAGGGCCTATTTCTCGTCTGCGCGATACGAGGAAGCGGCAAAGCTCGCCGAAAGCGCGATGGAGATCGTCAGTAACGACTATAACGCACTGGTTCCACTGATCAATTCGCTAGAACGGCTTGGGCGAATGGCGGATGCCGAGCGGTTGCGCCGACTGGAAATGGAAGTGCTTCAAGACCAACTCCAACACTTTCCTGACGATGTCCGGGCAAGAATCCTGTTAGCGGCCGATTTGGCCATCTTTGGCGACCTAGAAGGAGCTTCCATGCAGGTTAAGATCGCCGTGGCGATGCGTCCTTTAGATGCAAATATTCTTTACAACGCAGCGTGCACTTACGGATTGCTGGGGATGAAGGCGGACGCACTGGATGCCTTCCCACGCCGAGACGGCCAGTAGGTTTCACGGATCTAACGAGATTATTGAGTGTCATGTTGGGGTGTTCGTGGCCCTTGGGATCGTGCGCCTGATAACCGACGCACTCGCAGCCCTTGTCAGCGCCGCTTCCATCCGTCATCTCGAGCACTTGATCGACCGGCGAAACTTGGGAATCGTCGATTGGAGTGGCGCCGATTTTCGCCGCCAATTTCAGGCGATCCTTCAGCCGATCCACAATCATCACGTGGCTTGCACCTTTAAGTATCAGCACTTCGACGCGCGCGACACCGGTTGGACGAAAGTTGTTTTGAAGCCCGGAATGGCCGAAACCAAGAAGCCTAAGGCCGCGTGGGCGGGACAGCAGAAATAGTGTCACCAGCGCGGTCGCTGAGTCGTATCAGCATTTCTGCTTGATCTGAAAAGTCTGTCAACATGGTGAGAGTGCTGAAGTGGCGGGCAAAAATAAAATGCCGGGTTCAATCGCAAGTATTTAGTATCAGTTATTTTGGAATCATGAACGGTGAGTCCGTGGCCGATTCGATGTACTGGTCCGCCACTTCCGCGAGCATCGAGGGCGCAAACGGCCGCCACCACTCGCGAAACTTCACCGCGTTGTTGACCTTGGCATTCATTTCTGGATCGCGGATCCGCAACAATTAAAAAACGTCACGCTTGCGGGACAGGCACAGATGCAGCACCAGTTAACTTCGGAGATTTTGTCGGGCGAAGCTGCGAGAAGCGCTCTTTCAGCCGTAGGAAGGGCGTCTCCAGGAATCGATAACTCAACCCCGCGACAAGGACGGTGCCGGCTAATGCGATCGGAAATTGGAGCAGCGGATGGTGCGGCCCGAACCTATTAAAAATCGGCTTCAGACAGTCGAGCACCAGCGTATTGAGCATATACATCCCATAACTTACGATTCCGATGTACGCCATCGGTTTCCAACGAAGAAACCATGCGATCCCGTTGTCTTCTCGAATTACACAAGCCCCCACCAACAAGCAAGCGGCTGGCCAGCGAACCCACTCCCAAATATGCGCTGACGGTGCGAGACTGGCGATAAGTGCGAAAAGGAAAAGCGGCGCGGACCAGCGCTGACCGAGCAGAGGCCTAATTCGTAGAAACCATCTCTCGGAGTGAAGCATTTGCGCGAGGATGGCTCCAAGACAAATGGGCACCGCAATTCCCGCAGCCATTCTCCACGCCAGCGAATCCGTCGGCACGATCCGTCCCAGAGCCCCGATGTCCGTTGCCGCACGAATTCCAATCATCAAACACATTAAAATCACCGGCAGCGCTCCTCGGAGAACGCGGAGCACACCTGCCCAGATCAGATAAAACTGCTCTTCCACGGAAAGTGACCACGCAAAATTAAATATGGCGCCAGATGCTTCCCATCCGGCGAACCATGTGTACGTAAACGTCAGATATCCGGGCAAGTAGTGAAAGAAGATTTGATCTCGTCCGGTGCCGCGTTGCAGCGCCAGCACTAGAACTACATACAAAGCTAGAGTTGCGTAATAAAGCGGCCAAATCCTGAGCGTCCGCCGAATGTAGAAGTCGCGGAGCGAAATGCGACCATGCTTTAGCTGCTCGCGCAACAGCAGAGTAGTGATCAGGAATCCGCTGATTCCAAAGAAAACAGAAACCCCGAAGGCCCCATTTCGCAAGACCGGCGCCTTCATCAGCGTGTCGTAGTAAGCGGGACCGCTGACATACCAGACATGAGACCAAATCACGCCGAGTATGCTCAAGGCCCGGAGCCCGTCGAGTGAGTCGAAGAACCGGATGCGCATGAACTGGGAATGGCTCGGTGGCATTTAGAAATCGTCCCTGTCCAAGTACATTCGTCCCAATATCGTCACAGCGCAATGCGGAGCAATATCGCTTCGGTTCTCAACGCGTCGTAGGATCGAAGGATTTCCGTGAAGATGCAAACCCGTAATGCCTGCGGTCGCAATTCCCACAACGGTACGGTCTCAAGCCAAGAGTTGCCTGAAGCATGGAATCCCACGGACCTCGTTGTCCTGAGCGATGAAGATGGTTTTTTCCACGAGCAGTGGTAAGTCGTGATTCTGGATACGCCATGTACGATGGTCCTTCGTCAGGACGGAACCTTCGTTTCCACTCTGCTCCAAAATTACGGGCTAAGCGCTGCTCGCCAATCATTATACAGCGAGTATTCAGCGCGGAACGAATGTCATCCATCGACGGACCGGCCAGCCTGAAGCTCAGGCCATCGAAAAGGACAGTTGCGGGAGCGCCGCCGTCGGACCATTGCTGCTTCTCGTCTCGGTCGGAGCGAGTCGTTTGTGATCTATGTATCACCTATGTGCACCCTTGCGTGCGAAGACAGCCATCCGGTCACTCACACCGATGATGTCAGATACAGCACCGATGCCTCGAAATGCTCGTTTCTTCCACGGAGTGCCCCCCGCGTCGAGGTTTGTAGTCTTCAAACTGGAATCGAGTGAATCCACCGACTCGACGACGAAGCCAGCATTTTCGACACAGCTCTTGATGCTCTTTCTCGTGAATCCCCAAAGATGCCACGGAGGGTTATCAAAGGGGAACCATTGACGCCCAAGGAGTCGGCGCTCGGTGTTAACCAGACGGGGTATGAGCGAACCTACATTGGGGGTACTCGCAACTATCAGTCCGCCCGGTTTTGTGACTCGGTAGGCTTCTTTGAGCTCGGCGACGGGCTCAGTCAAGTGTTCGATCACGTCCAAAATGGTGACCACATCAAAGCTCTCCGGTGGAAAGCTTGCGGAGCGCAAAGTGCCCTGAGAAGCATTCAGCTTCAGAACTTCTTTGACATAAGTAGCCGCTTTACCAAAGGGCTCGATTCCCACAACATCAAATCCGTTCTGATGCGCCTGGCCGAGGAAAGAACCCCACAAACATCCAACATCGAGCAACTGGCCTTGACGAGCGCCTAGGACTGCCAGCCGATTTAAGAGGCGGGCATGCTCACGGTGCTTCCAGGCTGGAAAGATCAACTCATTTGTGGGGGTTTTCTCTCCCGGGCTTTCCAGAAGCGAACCGCTCGTGTAGTGCGACACGACGTCTTGCTCCGGGAGAGGAGCGGTGAAGAAAACAGTGCAATTCCGGCACTTCTCGAACCGCCACTGCTTCCATGTCGTTACGAATTCTGACTCATCAGCATTGCATATTAGGCATTTCACGCAATGGCCTCACGTTTTCACACACCATTACTTCTCGACCACAAAACCCCCGATGACCAGCGCGTCCATGCCGACTTGCGTTGTCAGTCCACCGACGGGCCGCCACAGCTAGAGTATTCGCGACGAAGCCGGAATCCATCGTAGTTTGCCGAGATTCCCTGCTCCCGTAAGAGTTAAGCTACTACCGGTTCCCTTTTTTCATTTACCGGTTTGATTTCGAGCAGAACTGTGCCTGATCTTTACCACTTCCTGACACATTCGGGGAATCTGCCCGCCCTGTTCGCTCTCATGTTCGTGTTGTTCTATTTTGCTATTGTGGCGCTCGCGATCCGCATCTTCGAGCCCCAACCGGTTCTGGTCGCGCAATATGACCCTCCCAAGGGCGCTTCACCCGCAGTTGCCGCCTGGCTACTCGAACGCGGTGCGCTGCCTCGCGCACTGGCCGCCGCCATCGTCAGTATGGCCGCGAAGCGTTACCTGAAAATCGAGCAAAGCGGCGATCTGTACTCGATCACGCAACTCGGCCCCGACGTGTCATTGGACCTCGCGCCCGAGGAGGATGCCCTCGCGCGCAACCTGTTCAAAGGTTACGACTGCTTCGACTTCGACGATCCAACTCCCCAGTTGCAACAAGCACTGGGAGATTTCACGATTGCTCTCATGAACACCACTTATTTGTCGCAGCACATCCTGCTTTCGATTCCCGCGTGGGCTCTATCCGGACTCGGAATCGTGTTTGCACTGATCCAGGGGAACTTCCTGTCTCACGCAAACCGCGCCGCGTTGATGCTCCTCACGCTGGGATTTGCCTCCTTCATTGTGGCCGTTCGAACTCTTCCCGGCACACTGCAGAAAATTGCCACCCGTTCTCCCGGCACGACTGCGCCGCAGCGTCCCTGGTCGAGCTCCGACAGCATGAATTTTACGCTACTGGTCGTCTCGGTCGGAGCGATCGCGTTGCTGGCCATGCTGTCCACCGCCACCACAGCACTCGTCGTCTCCGCCTTCCTGGCCGTCAACGCGATTTTCTTTCACGCTCTGCAAGGCCCAACCGCAGCCGGTGCAGAAATGATCGCTCAGCTAGCCGAGTACAAAGAATTTCTCGCCAAAGTGGACGCCGACGCTATCAGCCGAATGAACTCCTGCGAAACTCCGCCTTCCGAGATGACACAAAAACACGCCTACGCCATTGCCTTCCATCTCGACCTTGGCTGGGGTCAGCAGTTCGTCGACACCGTCGCCGACCTCGTCGAACGCTCCGAAGTATTCAGCAAAATTCTGCGCAAGCAGACCCAAAGCTCCTGAACCAAGCGCGCTCACTTCTCCACCACAAAACTCCCAATGACCAGCGCATCCATGCCGGAACTAAAAAACGTGCGGATCGCATCTGTCGGCGTCGAAACGATCGGCTCGCCGCGCAGGTTGAAGGACGTGTTCATAACCACGGGCACGCCTGTCCGATCGCCGAACTCACGAATCAATCGCCAATAGAGCGGACTCACATCACGCTCGACAGTTTGGGGCCGCGCGCTCCCGTCCACATGTGTTACGGAAGGAATCACGCTGCGCTTTTCCAGCTTCACCTGCGCGGTCAGAATCATGAATGGCGAATCGGTGGCCGACTCGATGTACTCATCCGCCACTTCCGCGAGTATCGAGGGCGCAAATGGCCGCCACCACTCGCGAAACTTCACCGCATTATTCACTTTTGCGTTCATCTCCGGATCGCGCGGGTCCGCCAGAATCGACCGGCTCCCCAGCGCGCGAGGCCCGAACTCCATCCGACCTTGGAACCAGCCGAGGATTTTTCCATCCGCCAGCATCTGCGCCGCCGCAGCCGCAGGATCGGCAACTCGAGTGATTTTCAACTTGTACGTCCGAAGAGTTTTCTCGATCTCCTCGTCTGAATTTGCCGAACCCAGGTATGCATGCCGCATCCTGTGCATCGGCAACTTTCCGCCATTGTCGAGGTAGGGAGCGAGAGCTGCACCCAGGCACACGCCGTCGTCGCCCGCGGCAGGCTGCACAAAAATTCGGTCCACGATTTCGGAGGAAAGGATTTTACCGTTCGCCTTTGAATTAAGCGCAACTCCTCCCGCCAAGCACAGATTCCGTGTGCCGGTCTTTGCAATCGCCGCGCGTGCTAGCGTCATCATTGCTTCTTCGCAAGCGTCCTGCACGGCGAATGCGATGTTCTTGTGCTTTGGATCTATTTCGGATTCCGCTTCGCGTTGAGGTCCAAGGTGGGCCGTGATTCCAGCAAGCGGCGCCGGACCATCCCCAAGCAAAAGCCGAGTAGAGACCTTATACGGATCGTCGTCAGGAATAATAAATTCCCGCAGGTTGATTCCCGGCTCCCCGTATGGTGCGAGCCCCATCACCTTCCACTCATCACTGTAAGGTTGAAAGCCAAGGTATTGTGTGAACTGTGCATAGAAAAGGCCGAGCGAATTGGGCCACGGAATCGTCCATATGTGTTCGAGGCGCCCGTCACGCCCATGCCACAGCGACGAAGCTTCCCAGGCTCCGCGCCCATCAAGAACCAGCACCGCCGCGTCGTCGAATCCCGAGTACGAATACGCGCTGATCGCATGCGCGAGGTGGTGTTCGACAAATCTAAATTGTGCTTTCGTGGGGAACCGGGCCAGAAATTGATTTTTGCCGTTATGTTTGCGGGTGGCGTTTAGATTTCGTCGCAACGTGCTTACGAGATCCACGTAGTTCAGCGGCAGGGAACCGGTCGCCATGCATTTCAGATCATGCTTCAGCGCCTCGATTGCCGGCTGCCACCCAAAACAGACAAAATCGAGCTGGTCGGCTCGAACGCCGGCCGAAGCAAGGCAAGCTTCAATCGATAGGGAAGGAAATCGCGCGTCATGTTTCAATCGGCTCAGGCGTTCTTCGGCCACCGCAAAAAGAACGTGGCCGTCGCGTGCGATGCACGCCGAGGAATCGTGCATCTCCGAGTAGTTGATGCCCAGGCCGATCAAGCCGTTTTCTCCTGACTGGTTTTTAGAAGCTCCAGAACCTCTTCGAGCCGCCGGCCCTGAGCTTCTGTCGAGTGCTCTCGTGCTACTTCCGCGCGAAGCGAACGCTTCGGACTGTCTGATGGCTCCTTGAGCGCGCGACCGACGGCAGCGGACAGCTCCTCCGCGTTCGAACCTACGTAAACGAGATCCTTTAGTTCCGAAATCTCAAGGATTGGAGTTGAAACCACGGGCAGCCCCGTCAAGAAATAGTCATATAGTTTCAACGGAGAGCAGTAGAGATTCTTCTTGCCCAAACAATCATACGGCATGAGCCCAGCGTCGAGGGACTGGACGTAGCGCCGCAACTCATCGGGAGGGTGCCAACCCATCGGGTGAGCATTGGGAAGACTAAGATCGTTATTAGAATCTCCGAAGTAAATGAAGTGCCAGTCCGGATTTTTTGCCAAAAGCTCACGTAACATCGGCAGGTTCAAACGAGCAAAGGTCGGTCCCAAATATCCGAGTCGCGGCCGAGGAATAGGCGCGATCTCGACGGGTTCAGGGCGCGGCCCATTATTCTGGATCTTTACTGTCGGTAAATGAATCGATTGTGGAATCCACTGAATTTTTTCACCATACCGCGCGCGAAGCTCATGAAAGACGGATTTCGGTATGACAACCGTTTGATCGGAAATCTCGATCAGTTCGTATTGATATGCCTCCGGATAGTCCATGCAGATGTGGACCAACGGATACCCTGCGGATCGCATCTCCTCACAGAGCGGGCGCATTCTTTCGAAGTGCGAGTAAAGGAATATAGGATCTTTCAGCTTTATGGACTTCGCGTGCTCGATGATCTGTTTCGCAACCGCTTTCCATTGGAGTCCTCCCACCACCGGCAGGGAATTCAACTTCGCGCCGAGATATTCGGGGCCGAAACGAAAGACTCTTTCGCTTACTTCGTTCAGAGATTCTCCCTTGCGACGAAAACGAGAAACTGGAATCTCGCAGTACAAAACGCGGGCTCCGCGAGATGCGATGGCCAGCGCGATCCGTTCCGGAACATTGAACATGTTCCACGACCAAGTCGAAAATACGATCGCATCGCGCAGCGGATAGTCCTTTTCTCAAAAGGTGCTTGAAGGCGGGCAAGCTTTGCTGTGGCCCGGTCTTAGCGCGTCGCTTTTCTCTCAGGATTCAGCGGCTTTGGCACGGCGACATTTCCAATTTCGGCGTTGGGAACCGGCTCACCCAGCAACCCCCGGATTCGCCTCCAATCGCTGCGACTATACCAATCCCTTAGCTGATAAAAGCTCCTGGGAGGCAGAGCGAGCGTGCAGGCAAGAACGAACCCCTTAAAAAGCCAGTATCCCGCGCTTCCTCTCTTGTAAGCAATTCGAAACTCGTCCCGCTCGGCTTGAAATGTCTCCCAGGGACTTCCCCCATCAAGCATCAAGCGGAGGCGTTTGCTGCCCACATCAAGCGGTTTAACAATTGCGTCGATGATGCCTGGCGCCATAGCCGCGGAACCAAGCCGGATACGGAGCTCGTCGGCTAGCGCCGCGAGGGCTTTTTGAATCCGCCGCTGCTTAACTTCATCTTTCGTCCTGACCTGAAATAAATTTTCAGAATGCAGCCGGTAAAATGTGAGTGGTTCCTGTATCAGGCCGGCTGCGGAATAAGCGGCGCTCATGATAGACACAAACTCATCTGCTTCAACCACGATCTGCTCAGGAACGGGAAGTACTCGTGACACGACATCCCGGCGTATCGTTACGCGGCTCGTACCGAAGAAACACATCATTTGCCTGAAAAATCTACCGTCCTCAACGCTATCGAATCTGATTTCACGAACACGTTGTGGAATCGTGGCTTTCATATTCCCGGTATCGGAATCGAATTCGTAGATGCCGTGGCCGACAACTCCAATGTGTGGCCGAGCCGCCAAATAGCCCACAACGACGCTCAGTTTTTCTTTCGCCCACCAATCGTCTCCATCGAGGAATGCAACAATCCTGCCTTGCGCCTCCGGAATGCCCGCATTGAACGCGGATGCCTGGCCGCCATTTGTTTTTTGAATCAGACATACGTGCGGCTGAAACTTGCGGACGATTTCGGGCGTGCGGTCGGTCGACCCATCGTCCACGACGAGGATTTCCCTGTCGTCTCGCGGAAAATCCTGTTCCAGAACGCTTACGATGGCTTCTTCGATAAAGCGCTCGTGGTTGTATGTGTCAATTAGAACTGTGACCGCTGGCTTCGCCATGTTGTTTGTGTTCGTCCGCTGGTGGCTCGCGTCAGGTTCTATCGGACTGCAAATCACGCTGTGAGACCGGTAACCGTTGAAAAGAAGTAGGAGGCACTTTTGGCTGTGCTCTGGCAATCATATTTCGAATGCGTTTAATGTTGTTGCGGCTATACCAGTCAAGTAGCTGATAAAAGCGGCGGGGCGGTAGCAGCAAAGCGCAGGAACAGACAAGCCATGTGAACAGCACATATCCCATATTCGGACGTTCGTAATGCGCGCGAAACCTCCGGAGCTCAGTGCGAAATACCTGCCGTCGTCCTCCTTCGCCAAACTGCAGCTTGGCCCGTTCGAACTCGACTCGGGGAGATTCGACAAGTGCGTCGATCACGTCCGGCGCGACTCCAAACTGTGCGAGCCGTGGCGGAACGTAACTGAGCAGGAATCCAAGCTGCTTGAACCTTCGGCGCAGAGTGGCCTCGTCCATCGCGATAGGCGCATACAAGTTCTGTGAGTGCTGCCGGTAGTAGCACAGGGGCCGGTCAAGGATAATGGCGCCGCCCAGGGCCAATGCAAGGGTGAAGATGGGGGCGTCGAAAAAAACGACCTCGTGGGGAACGGGACCGATTCGGTTCAGAACTTCGCGGCGAACGGAGAGCCGGCTTGTGCCGAGCAGTGTGAGTCCAGCGTCCGCAAGGCGCGCAGCCTCGATGCTAGTCAGATCGAGACGGCAGGTCTTCGCGGGGACGAACATCTCTCGGGGCGCTTCGTCGTTGCGAACCTCGTAGAATCCGTGACCTACAGCTGCAACTTCCGGGTTCCGCTCGAAGGCCTCCGCGACCGCCGTGAGCTTCTCTTTTGCCCACCAATCGTCTCCATCGAGGAAGGAAACAATACGGCCGTGCAGCTCCGGAATAGATGCGTTGAACGCTGATGTCTGGCCCCCATTTTCCTTACGCAGATACCGAACTCGAGGAACGAACTTGCCAACGATTTCAGGTGTGCGGTCGGTCGAGCCGTCATCCACCACCAGTATCTCTACTTGCTCGGCAGGGAAATCCTGCTCTAATACACTCACAATAGCCTGTTCGATGTAGCGCTCGTGGTTATACGTGTCGATCAAGACTGAGATGTGAGGTGTTGTCATTGGATGTCGCAGCGCAGACCCTCGTAAACTACCACCCGACCAAGTCGATGTTGAGTGTCATCAGACCAAGCCCGAACAGTTTATCAAACATTCATTTTACCGTCGGAAACGAACTTTTGTGTCCGGCAAAATTGTGCTGGCCATCTCAGCGTTTTACTGTATTGTCGTAAAAACATCTCAGGGGACGCCAACCGATGATCCCACTCAGGTACGGTTGTGTGATTTTTATTGTCGCTATTTTTGTGGTTACTCTCGGGTCAGGCTGCTCAAGTTCGAATAAACCCTTATCCATCTCTCCAACTTCCGCTGCGCTTGCGCCGGGTCAGACGATGCAGTTTGAGCTTTCCGAGAGGAAGAAAGTCACCTGGTCCGTGGGAGGCGTTGTCGGCGGGAATGCCACCGTCGGGACAATCGACGCCAACGGGAATTACACAGCCCCGTCGGCGAGCACCAGCACCAAGGTAATGGTCACAGCGACAGCCGGCATGGCGCAAGCGTCCGCGCAAGTGCTCGTTGTCGCGCCGGGAATCGTTGCTCCCACCGCCAACCCGCAAGTGGCACTATACACAATCTCGCCTCCGGACGATGCTACCGTCACAATTCAATTTGGTCAGACGACAAACTACGGCCTCACCACCTGGACCCAACCATCTCCGACAGGAGGCGGCGCGGTTGCGATCTTCGTCGCGGGCATGCTGGCCAACACCCCCTACCATATGCAAGCAACGGTGAAGTTTAGTAGCGGGCTCACGTTTACCGACATCGACCACACGTTCACCACGACCGCTCTGCCTGCTGAGAAGATTCCCACTCTCACCGCTTCGACGACACCGGGCATGACCCCACAGGGTGGAGTTGAGTTGTTGGAATTGAATGGCGTCACTAATACCACCCAGGTTCGGGTGGCCGCGACGGACCTTGCCGGAAATGTCCTCTGGGGATACGATCCGGGACCTACTGTCATCGGCGGGCCGGGCCCGGTCAAGTTACTGCCAAACGGCCATCTGCTAATGAATTTTGGGTCGCAGCCTGACGGAACGAGTTCAACCATTCAGGAAGTTGACCTCGGCGGGAATGTGGTATGGCAGATGACCGCAGCGCAGTTGAATGAGGCGCTGGCCGCCGCGACCTGCGCAGGCTGCAACATCACCGTGGTCGGAACCCATCACGATATTGCGATTCTCCCGAACGGCCACCTGATTGTTATCGCGGCACAGCAGAAAGTGGAATCCGGATTGACGGGTTTTCCCAACCCGGTAACCGTCACGGGAGATGTGATCATAGATCTCGATCAGAATCACAATCCCGTTTGGCTCTGGTCCGAATTCGATCATCTGGACGTGAACCGTCATCCTTTCATGTTCCCAGACTGGACGCACGCCAACTCTATTGTGTATTCGCCCGATGATAAGGATCTGATTTTCTCGATGCGCCATCAGTTCTGGGTGATCAAGATCGATTACAATGGCGGCCAGGGCACCGGAAACATTGTGTGGAAACTAGGCTTCCAAGGGGACTTCACGCTTCAGAATGGCACGGATCCGATTGACTGGTTTTACGCCCAGCACGATGCGAACGTGGCCAGCATGAACAGCAGTGGCGTATTTCAGCTCATATTATTTGACAACGGAAACAACCGCATCCTGGATACGAGCGGAACGATTTGTGGATCGGGTACACCGTGCTTTAGCCGCGTCCCGATCATGCAACTCGATGAATCAGCAAAGACCGCGACGATCGAATGGGTGGACGATTTGTCCCCCGTCTTCTCGTTCTTCGGTGGCAACGCGGAGCTGCTGGCCAATGGAAACGTGGAATTCGACGAGTGCGCGTCTACGGGCACCACTGCCGACGTTTTTGAGGTCACCAAGACCATGCCCCCGCAAACGGTGTGGCAGATGCACATCTCCGGGTCGAATGCGTACCGCGTGGTTCGCACGCCAAGCTTCTATCCCGGCGTGCAGTGGTAAGACCATTATCACGATATCACGTTCTGGCGGGACCGACCGTCGACCGCAATTCGCGCCAATGGCGCTGAATCTTCCGTTGAATAGTCGCCAGGGCTGGGCGGGCGGCCGTTCGAATTGGGTGGGGATCGATCGCTCGGGCGCTCCGGAGAATCTCGCCTTTTCCGCGCCACGGCACCTCCATACTCAAAAGCGCAGGAACCCACAAATCGGCGTGGCGCGCACGGATTGTTTTCAGAAACTCATCATCTGACGGCGGCGCGTGATCGAGGATCCAGCGGACCACGGACAGCCATTCGACAATTCCTCCCTTCCAGAGGCTGAACCTGCTCCGGACGCTGGCATTGTGGGTCCGAAAATAGTTGAGCGGCTCGGCCACGTAGGCCATTTCGCCCGTTAGCATTAACGAGCACCAGAGCTTCCAATCCCCACAAATCCGGAGCGACTCGTCCGCTCCCCCGGCCCGTTCGTAGGCGGCCTTTCGAAAAAGCACCGCGCTCGCGTTCTGTACATAACAGGCGCGGACCATATACTTTCGGCACTCCTCACGCCCATCAGCACAAAAGTCAGCCGCCCAGCGATCGTATTTGTCTTCGGGGTAGGGCGTCATGGCAAAACCCCCCAGCTGGCCATCGTTGTCGACGCATCGGGACCGGCAAAAGACGAATTGAACAGTCGGGTGCTCTTCAAGGACCGGAACCATTCGTTCGAGAAAACGCGCGTCCGCGTAGTCGTCCGATTCGGCTATCCACACATATTTGCCTCGCGCGAGCCGCACTCCCTTATTCCACTGCGTGAAGGGAGTGCCGGAATTAACCTCGTTCACTTCGAGCCTGACGCGCGGCTCCCGGGCGTACTCCTCGAGAATCGTCCGGCTTTCGTCCGTCGAGCAATCGTCCAATAGGATCAGTTCAAAATCCTGAAAGCTCTGCGCCAGGATGCTGTCGATGCGCTGCCTAAGAAACTGCGCATGGTTGTAGTTCGGGACGACGACGCTAACGGTTGGCATATCCATCCGACTTGTATTTCTGGAATTTCCCTTTCAATCGAGCTCTGAGCAGTCTGCCGAGATTTCGAAGAGTCGCTTTCACAGATTCGTGCTCTCGGTCCAGTGGTCGCCAAGCGCGCCCATAGAGACATCCGTGCTTCCTCATAATGAATTCTTCCACCTGCGATTCGTATCCCTTCGTGCGTTTGATCATTGATGCTTCGGCCTGCCGGTAGTCGAAAAAAACTTCCGGCACATACGCGAATTGCCAGCCATGCTCCAGGGCGCCGAGCCAGAAATCCCAATCTTCCAGTCCTTGAACGGGCATAGTCCCATCGTATCCGCGATTCTGTTCCCAAACAGAGCGCCGATAGACAGCGCAAGCATCGATATAATTCCATCGTAATAACCGATCCCGCTCAAACGGGCCAACATGCCAGCGGCCGGTACGCATCCCGATGTATTCTGCGTCACCGTAAACGACTCCAATGTGTGGGTTTGCGTCCAAGATTCGGATTCCATTCTCGATATAGCCATGGCGCACACGGTTGTCCGCGTCCAGAGGAAGAATGTATTCTCCCTTTGAAGCGAGTATGCCCGCGTTCCGCGCAGCGGCCAGTCCCTTGTTTTCCTGCCGGATGACCCTAATCCCCTGCGACGCTAGCCTGTCCATCTCCTCGCGTGTTTTCTGGTCTGTGGAACCATCGTCCACGACAACTAGCTCCACATCATCGCGCTGGAGGGCCGTTACGCTCCCCACGGCCTCGGCCAAGAATTCGCCATGGTTGAAGCACGGAATCACCGTCGAAAGCTTGTAGAGGCTGCTCGCTTCGTGGCTCACAAATTACACTCCGCGCCGCGTCACCCAACGCTCCCACCGAATTTCCCCTTGACTCGCGCCGTCAGCAACCTGCGCAGGTTGCGAAGGGTCCGCTTCACGGATTGACGCTCCGTAGCGAGTGACTCACGCTCCTTCATAGCTGACAGCCAGACCTCCCGATACAATTGACCATGCTTCTTGGCGACAAATTCCATCGTCTCGTCCTCAAACGCGTATGCGCGCGTGAGCATCGATTCTTGGGCCTTCCGGTACTCAAAGAGGACATCCGGCACGTACGCGAATTCCCACCCGCGCTCCGCGGCACCAACCCAGAAGTCCCAATCTTCGAATCCCTGCACTGGCATCGTGCCGTCGTATCCGCCGTTCTGCTCCCAAATCGAACGCCGGAAAAGGGCGGAGGCCGGAATGGAATTCTGCTGCAGCAACCGTTCGAGATCGAACGGCCCGGGACGCCAGCGACCGGTCTTCGTACCGAAGAACTCGGTGTCGCCGTAGACGACGCCCACTCGCGGGTCCGAATCCAGAATTTGGACTCCCTGGTTGATCCAGTTGGCGCGCATGCGATCGTCGGCATCGAGCGGAAAGATATATTCGCCATGTGAGGCTGCGATGCCGGCGTTCCGCGCCCCGGCGAGTCCTTTATTTTCCTGCCGGATCACCTTGATTCCGCGCGCCGATAGCCCATCCATCTCTCTCCCTGTGCGCTCATCGGTAGAACCATCGTCCACCACGATCAGCTCAAGATCATCGCGCGCCGCGCGCGTCACGCTTTCAACGGCTTCCTGCACAAATTCGCCGTGATTGAAGCAAGGCATCACGACGGAGACTTTGCAGGATTTTCTCATTCCTTACGCCTTCACGTAATTTGCACCAACCACACTCACCGCCATCTCCAACGTGTCACCGGCCAAGGCCGCCAATTCCCGGGCCAAATCTTCGCCCGGATCCCGGGAAACGAATTGCCGAACGTCCTTTGCGGCGGTGCGTCCAATCTCCTTCAGCCGCGCCCGGCTCTCCCACGCACGGTTCATCGCTTCGTCCAGTAGCTCGACAGTCGGCGCTTTTGCCATAAAACCGTTGATTCCATCGCGGACCAACTCCCGGTTTCCGCCTACATCAGTCACGATGCACGGGCGGCCGCAGAGCATGGCTTCGAGGACAGTAAGTGGCATGCCTTCGAAGCGCGATGGAAGCACCAGCGCATGATGCTGGCTCCAAATCTCTTCAATATTATTCTGATGTCCCACAAACTCGACATTGTTTAGTCCCAAAAGTCCTGCCATGCGACGAAGGCCGCGTTCGTTCGGGCCGGTACCAATCACTGACAATCGAACCTTGCGCTCTCGCCAATGCGGCAGACCTAACACCTGCAGCAGCACGTCCTGGCCTTTTGAAATAACGTCCACACGCCCGACGCATGCCAAGGCAAGCTCCCCCTCAGGATTCGCGGGCCAGGGAGGACACGCGTCATACGGGACATTAAAAGGATTCCGAACAACCTTTGCTTTCTGCAGCGGACTTCCGACCTGCCAACGGCTTATTTCCAGAATCGCTTGAGAGACAAAGTACGATCCGTTCGCATTCTCATAAGCTTCCGCCAGCCTCTCCGCAGAATCATCATCAGGCCACCAATAAACCACAGCGCTGTGGGCAATTACGGCGTACTTGTGTCTCGCGGCCTTCGCGCCCTCCATCCACTCGAGACCGGTTTTGTTGTCCGGCGAGCTGACTACGACAAGGTCCACATCACCTCCTGCGGCGGCCATGTGTGACTCCACAAATGGAGGGGATGGAAAGATCTTTCTAAACTGCCGAACGAAGAACGACGGCAGACGATAGTCGCGATAGAAAATCCGGCACCCTGCTGACCGCAGATGTTCGATCTGCGGGATCGGTTTGCCCCAATCCTTGACGCTTATGCAAACTTCGTTTCCTCGGCGCACCAGGTGCTCCGCTGCAGAGCTCCATAGCAACTCGCTTCCTCCCCACGGGTGCCCTTCCTGCGCCATAATGAACAGGTATTTCCTCATTTTACGTTCCGTTACCGGCTATAAAGTTGAGCGAGACGTCCCGTAAGGATGGCGCTATCCACAAACTTATCGTTCTCAATGAAAACTAGTTCCCTATCCCATTGGGAACCGGGTTTAGTGAAAACCGAAATCGTGTCGATCAAACACTTACCCCTGTACCAGTTGATTAGCTCCTGGCTTATGCAACTAAGGCCGCCTTGTTCGCAGTACTCTCGAAACAACTTGGCTGTCATCGAGTTTGCTCGCCACCCCGCGAGGTTGATAGATAGCAGGCGCTCCATATGGTTTAGTTTCAAAATACGCTCGCGAAAAGCTGACGGGAGTCGACGATAGCCACTCAAGATGGCCAATCGCCCTCTGTAAGACCCAAAGTTCGAATGATGGAAAAAACCCACTCCGTTGGGTTTCAGCTTCGCGGCCAGCTGGCGAAGATAACTCTGTAACACATCGCTTTCGGCATGCACGAGAGAGTCAAAGCTGAAAACAAAGTCCACCGACCCGTCGGGAACAACCTCTAGGGAGGAGCCGTCGTTCACGTGGAAGCGAATGTGATTGCTGCCGGCAAATCGGGCCTTGCAATGCTCGATGCATATTTCCGACATGTCCACGGCGATCATGGATTGGCACGCGTGCTGTAGGAACTGAGTCCAGCGCCCGTAGCCCGGCGCGATTTCCAAAATGCTTGAAGCAGGAAGAAAGCGGTGAATCCGCGGATACAAGACAAACCACCATAGTGATTCGGTGCCGCCAAATTGCTCAGACCACACATTCCCTTGGTGGTCGGCCCAACTGCGTTGGTCGTTCCACATTTCTAAGTTTTGAGCGAGAGTCGGCATTTACAATGACGTCTGGCTTTTAATCTGGACCACCTCTCATCGAAGTGAGACGGGCCCGTGACTACTAACCACGAAGATAACACACATGAATATCTTGGCCTTTCTCAAAGCTAGCGTCCTCCGCCGTCAGTTCGCTCGATGCCGGACTCCGACGACGTGTCAGGCCAGCCTCGCAGCGAGCGCCATCGGCGCGCGAGCGTCAACCGAAGAGCACTTAACACGGGGCGAACCAATCTGCGCAATGCTCGGCGATCGATGGCTGCGGCATCCCGTAGGATTGCCCATCTGCGACTGAACGGGAGTCGTCCGTTTAGGGCTGCCGGAATCCATAAGGGAAAAGCCTCACTGCAGAGCGTGTTCCGGGCAGCTTCATCAAGATTCACTCTCTGAAGAACCCAGCGCATTACGCGAAGAGCTTCCACCCGTGCCAAACCCCTTTGCTGGCTTCTTGTTGTGACACTTGTGTCGTGGAAGCGATGGTAATTAAGGGGCTCCCCGACGTACGCAACGGTGCCTCCCGTAAGCGCCATCGACGCCCATGTTTTCCAATCGCCGCCGAGGACGAAGGTTTCGTCAGCACCCCCCACTCGCCAATAGACCTCTCGACGAAAGAGCACCGAGCTGGCACTAAGAATCGTATTTCGCCGGACTAAGTAATTACGACACTCTTCATATCCGTCTGCCCGGAAATCCGCTGTCCATTTGTGGGGATCGATGTCGGCTAGGTAAGAATCCAGAAATCCACTCAGCTCACCGTCTGCTGAGACGCGCCACGACCGACAATAACAGAGTACGGCATCTGGATCCTCATCGAGTCGGGACACTAAGTTCTCAAGCAAGTGCTCGTCGGCGTAGTCGTCCGATTCCGCGATCCAAATGTACCTCCCGCGTGCGAGCCTGACGCCTTTGTTCCACTGTTTGAATGTGCTGCCGGAATTGACCTTGTTGATTTCGGTTGTGATTCGAGGATTGCCGGCGTAGCTGGAGAGAATCGATCGGCTATCGTCGGTCGAGCAATCGTCGAGCAGGATCAATTCAAAATCCTGGAATGTCTGGTTCAGGATGCTCTCGATGCGTTTCGGCAAGAAGCGCGCGTGGTTGTAATTCGGGACGATGACGCTAACTTTTGGCATCGCGTTTTCGGTGTGGAATCACGCTGACGATTCGCTGGATGAGGAACGGCGACTCATTGCATCTCAGCCTTTAGTACTTGCTGGGCCCCAAAAAGTGTAGGCCACTTCTTGGAGGCCGCTCGTAGAAAGCGTGTCCTATTACTCATCGACAGCCAGCGCAGCGGGGCGCGATACTCGTTTTCAGGAAGGCCCGGTCCAGCTGTAGCCCGATATTGGATCGTCCCGAAACCCGACGTGGCGAGCAGCGCTTGAATGCTATCGCGGGTGAACCATCTCAGATGGGTGGCGTCCATTATTCCCGATTCCCGGTATTGGAATATCCCGCGAAGAAGACACAGGCGGACAGACCAGTGAGCAACATTTGGGACCGAAACGATTACTGCGCCGCGAGGTTTCAACGCCGCACGAGAAAGCAAAAGCACTGCGTGCGGGTTGGGAAGGTGCTCCAGGACATCGGCAAATATTACGATGTCGAAAGAGCCGATTCTGCGAATAATCTCTTCGGTCAGATAGCCGACGTGCATTTCTAAACCACGCTCCCTAGCGCGGGCTGCACGAGCGGGGTCCGGTTCAATACCCACAAATTCTGCCTTGCACTTGTCGGCCCATAGTTGAGTCAGCACACCCCCGCCGCATCCCACATCGAGGACCCTCGAACCGGGCGGAATCATCTCAGCCACGATTCCGGAGACTTCGTCAGGATCGAGTGGACGGTCGCAGTCGTATCGAAGTGCGTCCGGAACCGCCTCGAGCAACCCTGAGGCATTCTGGTCCGGAGACAAAGTCTGGTCGGTAATTTTCGGACTACTGATCATCTATTGCTCCCGGAGCGGACGGATTGGTTTTGCGATCAGCGCTTGAAATCAATTCGCCGGACTGGGCATCTCCATTTTGCATGCAGAACCACTCAGAACGCACCATCACGTGTCCTGCGTACGGACCGTGCTCATGAATCATCGAAAGATAATCGTCCTTCAATATCTCCAGGGAAGCCCCGCCGTAAATTTCATCGAGCGGGCTTCCGGTCCGATCGTAGAAGCCGATGTCCAGGGTGTATTCCCCCGGCACTAACGGAGGAACGGTGAAGCGTATGCGAATCGTCGAAGGCCCTTCGATAAGAGGGATTGCGTCGCCCCCGATGTGCGTGCCAATCGCAAACACTCGCTCACCGCGATAATTTGTGACGCCAATACTCACCCTTGGGTTTCGGAGGACGCCCGGTGGCCTTACCTTGAGATGAATCACTAGATTTGCGCCCGGCGGCACGCAATGCGTCGCGCCGCGATCTTCATCGGTAATCGAAATCTCTTCGAATACCACGGTCGGGGACGTCCGGTTCGGGTGATTTGATAGATCGATGGTGTGGGCACTGATGGCCGGACTCACATAGCGCCGTAATACCTCGTGTACTTTGTCGGACTGGAACGCTACCTTGCCTTTTTCCAGAAGTATGGCGGACCGGCACAATACGGAAATCGCGTTAATGTTGTGGCTTACGAAAACGATGGTGCGGCCCTGCTTTGAAATGTCGCCCATCTTGCCCAGGCATTTCCTTTGGAAAGCAGCGTCGCCTACAGCTAGCACTTCGTCTATGAAGAGAATTTCAGGCTCGAGATGCGCCGCCACTGCGAAGGCCAGGCGCATCTGCATCCCGCTGCTGTAATATTTCAGAGGAGTATCGAGAAAGCGTTCCACTTCCGAGAAAGCCACGATCTCGTCGAACTTCCGTTCGATTTCCGCCTTGCGCATGCCGAGGACGGCGCCGTTCATGAACACGTTCTCGCGGCCTGTGAGCTCAGGATGGAAACCTGTGCCGACCTCGAGAAGGCTGCCGACGCGCCCGCGAATTTCCGCGTGACCTTCGGTGGGGCGTGTAATCCGCGCCAGGATTTTCAGCAGCGTACTCTTGCCGGCGCCATTGCGCCCGATCAGCCCCACCACTTCGCCTTCTTTCACTTCGAAGCTTACGTCTTTCAACGCCCAGATGAAGGGCGACCCGCCGCTCATGGTCGTGCTCGTGCGCGCACTCGCAGCCGCATTCCCAGCAACGACCGGGCCGCCATTGGCTCGGGCACCCGAGTTATGACCCGACTTACGATCCGAATTATCAATGGCTCCGCCGCGAAGAAGGCGGACCGGTGCACGGAGAGCGTCGCCGATCAGCTGGCTCAGGGCAGTATGTCGCTTGCCCTGGCCGATGCGGTAACGCTTGCCCAGTCCTTCCACTTGAATGACGGTGCGGCTCATCACCTAACCCACTCTGGAATATGCCTCACCCAGGACACCTCCTGAAATTATGCCTTACCCGAACCCACCCAGCACCGAAAAAACCAGCAGGATCGGTTCCAGGCCCCGCCTCCCCATCCCCTGACCTTGGCTGCCGAAAAAATCCGCTTTCTTTGGTGTTGACGTGATAAAATGTCGTCCGCGTCGTCACCTGAAGCGCCCGCGGACGCATGCGGGTGGCCTGGCGGCGATCGGGAACTGCCGCACCACTGGCGGAGTCCCCGAACCGCACGGTTTAATCTACGGTGGCGCGATTAGAAATCGCGCTAACCAACCTGAATTCAGCAATTTGCAATTTTCTAATCGGCGGTAAAAGCCCCCTAAAGCACAACGACTTCGCTGCGGAGTTCAGCGATAAGCATCTCGGTTCCAGGCCCTGCTTCACAGGCCGCCGAAGAAGTACTGTTATAAAGGGATGGCTGTTTCAGCTCTTATTAAGAGGAGTCGGCGTGCAGCGCAGACCTATTGCGCGACCAGAAAGGCCTCCTCACGATCTCCTGAATGGCCGAAGTTCGCGGCACGTCTCAACTAGGATACGAAGTTTTTCGCGGGTGACGTCCAAGGGGACGTGGCCAAAACCGCACTCGCTTGTGAGCAGGAGGCGATCGGGAGAGAAATAGGCGAGGGCAGGCATGAGTCGTTCGCGGATGACATCCACGCTTTCAATTGTATCGCTGCGCTGGTCGATTACGCCGAGAGCTAGTTCGCCTTTGAAGTCCCAGCGCTTCCAGAGTTCCATCAGGTCGTAGCCGAGAGTGCAGTGCTCGAGGGAGACTTCGTCGATTTTTGCGGCCCGGAAGGCGGGGACAAGGTCGGTATATTTGGTGAAATAGACGCGCTTGCGCCGCGGGTTGCCGCCGCAGACGTGCAGCGCGAACTTCACCCGCGGCAGGGAATCGATCATCTCGGTCAGGATTTCTGCCGACCAAAGACTGTGTTCGGGCGACTCGGTCCACATCGGCTCGTCGAATTGAATGTAGTCGCAGCCGGCCGCAATCACTTCTCGAATTTCTTCCACCAATACTTTTGCATACGCACGGCAAAGTGCTTGCTCGTCGGGGTAGAGGTCCGGGCGCTGGTTGACGCTGAAGCGAGTCAGGACGTGAGGGCCGGTGACAGTTTGTTTGACGCGACAACTTGGCGGAGCTGCCTGGCGGGCGAGCTTCCAATTGCGCGCCAGGTCGAAGCGCGAATTCTTGATTTCGCCGATCACTCGCGCGCACTCGATGCCGAATCCTGCCGTCCCGAAGGATTGCCTGATCATGCCTTCGAAAGTGATTCCGTCGAGGCGCTTCTGATAGAAGTAGTACATGTTTTCGCGATAGCCCTCGCCGTCGGTGATGACGTCGAGACCGAGTTCAGCTTGATCGCGGGCCGCCCATTTTATTAGCTCGTCGATTTCCGTGCGGGTGAGCGAGGGCTTCTTCATGGTGTCTTCCACGCTTGTATTGCGCGGATAGCTGCCTACGACGGTGCTGGTGAATGGCGCCATGTTCCTCGTCTTCTTCGAACCAAACTAAACCGCCGGCAAGCCTGCAGACGAACGGGCCTCGTTAATGTGGGCCCGGACCCCCACTTCGAGAGGTGTGGGCGTAAAATCGATTTCACGAATCAGACGCGTGCCGTCTTGATTGTCGATCAGCGGCGTGCCGGTGCCGGCGGAGAAATCGATTTGCGCGCCGGGAACCCATTTTTTTACGATGGCCGCGAGCTCGGCGGCGGTGATTGAGTGTCCGCCGTTGTTATACGTGAAGTGAGCTAGCTTGGGCTTGAGCGCGAGGCGCACGAGCTGTTCAGCGCAATCGTCTTTGTAGATCCATGTGTCGCGTGTTTCGGGCCCGAATGGCAAGGTAACGGGTTCGCCGATCGCCGGTTTCGAGGCGAAATGCTCAGCCCACATGACCGCGCTGCGCTTGCGGCCATGACCGAACACGACGGGAGGTCTCGTGCACACGATATTTGCTCCGTGGCGCTCGACGTACCGGCGGCCCATGTGTTCGTTCAAAAGCTTCATCACTGCATACGTAAACGTGTGAGAGGCCGGATCGCAGAAGTCCTCTTCGGTCACCGCGCGATCGCCGTAGGGCTCCTGCGATGGCCCATGCACCGTTTCGCTACTGGTGAAGACGAGTCGGTTGAGCTTGCGGTGGACGGCTGCTTCGAACATGTGGGTCATGCCGAGAATGTTTACGCGAGTGGAGAGTGCAGTGTTTTCATCGACGAGCGGTCCCATTACGTAAGCCAGATGAATTGCGTGCGTGATATCGGGATGCTTGTGAAACACATTCATTACGTCGCGGAAATCGCCGACATCCATCGGAGCAGAATCGAAGCTGGTGCCGCTGCTGCCGGCCAAATTGTCGAAGGCCGCCACAGCCCCTGGATCCGCAGACTGATCGGCCGCGATGACGGGAATGCTTCGAGCGAGCAAGTTGCGCACGACGGACTGGCCGATGAAGCCCATGCCACCTGTCACGAGAAATTTCATGCGCGCCGCGTCCTGTTCTTGACCTTCATCTGATCACTCATTCAGCTTTGGTTCGACGGGTTCGGGTTGGTAGCCTCTGAAGGAGAAATAAATCACGATTGCATAACAGACGAGCGGAACCGAAAAGGCCGCCTGAATCGAGCTGCGGTCGGAAATGTAGCCCATGATGGCGGGAACGATTGCGCCGCCGATGATCGACATCACAAGCAGCGAAGAGCCCAGCTTGGTGTAGACGCCGAGATTCTTGATACTGAGCGCGAAGATCGTCGGGAACATGATGGAATCGAAGAAGCCGAGCAGGACGACGGCCAAGACGGCCACAGTTCCGCTCATGAAAATCGCGATGATGGCGCAAACGGCTGCTGCGGTGGAGAAAATGCCAAGCAGCCTGTGAGGCGCGACGCGTTTCATGATCGCGGAACCAGCAAAGCGTCCGATCATGAAACCGAACAGGTGCCACCAGAGGTAATTCGCGGCAGTCTTTTCGGGGGTACCGGGCAGCGCGTGTTGCGTGAAGCGAATGACGAAGCTCGTGACCCCTACCTGCGCACCCACGTAGAAAAACTCGGTGATGACGCCGCGAATCAGGTGCTTGTAATGCCAGATGCTCGCGTGGGTTGGCGGCGCGGCTTCCGGTTCCGCGAGCGCCTCTCCGGTAGCCTCGCGAACTTCGGGCAGATGGGCAAAATAGATCAGAATCGCGACGAACAAAAATATTCCCGCGATCGCCAAATACGTGCCGGTGACGCGCTTGGCTTCGGATGCCGAATAGACTTGCCACTGCTCGGGAGTCATCACGGCGAGCGTGGCAGCGGAATACTCGATTCCCGAGAGAATAAAGATTTTTCCGATATACGGAGTTACCCATGCACCAACGGCGTTGAAGGACTGAGCGAAGTTCAGGCGGCGTTCGGAAGATTCCGGCGGACCGAGAATCGTCACGTAAGGATTCGCGGCGACTTCAAGAACGCCTTGTCCGCAAGCCATCACGAACAGCGCGAACAGAAAAAAACTGTACGTGCGGATCGAAGCGGCGGGAATAAAGAGGAGCGCTCCGAGGGCACAGGTTCCGAGGCCGACCAGAATGCCTTTTCGATATCCGATTCGCTCCATCAGCCAGCCTGCGGGCAATGCCGCGAGGAAATAGCCGCCGAAGAATGCGGTTTGAATCAGCGACGATTGGAAATCGGTGAGATTAAAGGTTTTCTTCAGGTGCGGGATCAAAATGTCGTTGAGGTTGACGCCAAGCGCCCAGAGAAAAAAGAGGCTCGTGACAAGGATGAAAGGAACCAGATACCTTCGCTCGGTGATTGGCGCAGAAGGATTTCCCATGCGTCTCCGTTAGGTCAAAGCCCGGTCGAGGTGCACGTAGCCGCCGTCCACATACATATGCTGCCCGGTGATGTGGGAAGCCCGCGCGGAAATCAGAAACACCACCATCGCGGCAATCTCGTCGGGCGTCGTCATTCTTTTTTCGAGGGGAATTTTGGCTGTAATCGTTTTGAGCTTCGCTTCCGGGTCAGGGAATTTGCTGAGCCACTGCTGGTAGAGAGGCGTCATGACTTCGGCCGGAACCACAGCGTTTGCGCGAATGCCGTAAGGCAAAAGCTCAACCGCCCACTCTCGCGTCATCGCCAGGATCGCGCCCTTCGAAGCAACGTAACCCGAAGTGTTTCCTTGCCCGGTAACAGCAGTTTTGGAACTAATACTGACGATGGAGCCCCGCGTGCGTTTCAAATGAGGCAGGACAAAGTGCGTCATATTGTAGTAATGCAGCAGGTTGAGTTGGAGCGAAGCGATGAATTTTTCGGGGCTGCCGTGCTCGAGGCCCACGCCATCGTTTACGCCGGCATTGTTGATCAGCGCATCGATTCGGCCGAAAGTGCGGGCAGTCTCTTCGACAGCTTTCGCGCAATTCTCAGCCGGTTGAAGATCGGCAATCACGTAGTGGCCGCGCTCGGGGGCGAGCTTCAGCTCTGCAAACAATTTCTCGCACGCTGGCTGATCCCTATCGACGATTACGGGGATAGCGCCTTCTCGAACCGACGCTCGCGTGATCGCTGCTCCAATCCCCTTCGCGCCACCCGTGATGAGCACGACGTGATCGTTCAGCTGCAGATCCATGCTCTACCCCCGGACCGAGCAGGCGAATGGAAGCGAATGGAAATTATTGCCCACGAAGATTGAAAAACCCACCGTCAAGAGGGTAGTCCACACCGGTTAAGAAGGAAGCTTCATCAGAGCAAAGATACAGCGCAAGAGACGCGACCTCGTAGGGTTCAGCCATCCGGCCAATCGGCTGCGAATGGGAAAGCTCGCCGAACATTTCCGCTTCGCGTCCCGGATAATGCTGGCGCAGGTATCCGTCCACGAATGGCGTATGCACTCGGGCGGGCGAGATGCAATTACAGCGGATATTGCACGCGAGATAGTCCTTGGCTACCGAATAGGTCATGGCGATTACCGCGCCTTTGCTCGTCGAATAAGCAAAGCGGTCGGCCAGACCGGAGGACCCCGCGATGGAGGCCATATTGAGGATGACTCCGCCGCCGTTTGCTTTCATGTGTTCCACGGCGGCCAGCATGCAGTTATAGAAGCCCTTCACATTCACTTCGAACACCCGGTCGAAGTCTTGCTCTGTTGTTACTTCGAGCTTGCCGATATGGGAGATGCCGGCATTGTTCACCAGGGTGTGGATTCGGCCGCGTTTGGCTAGCGCTTGAAACGTGGCTCGTACTTCGCCCTGATTTGTGACGTCGCATTCGTGAGCGGACGCTTGGCCACCCGCATCCGAAATCTCTCGGATCGTCTCGTCCGCCTCTTTTGCACGAATATCGATCACGTACACGCGGGCACCGCTCGACGCGAAGCGAAGAGCGATGGCACGACCGATGCCGCTGGCGCCGCCCGTTACGATGACCGTTTTCCCATCGAGCCGGAAGCCGTTCGCATTCTGGACGGTGTTCTTCAGAGGGAAACTCCTCGTTTCCAAGGGATGAAGTCATTTTGCGCCAGCAACTCGGCCTTCGTCTGCATTTCGCCGCTCGCCACCTGCACCACGCGCTCGAGAATCAATTCGCCCATCTGATTGATTGTAGATTTCCCGAGAATGACGTCGCCTGTATCAATGTCAATGATGTCCGGCATGCGTTGTGCGAGCGCCGAATTGGTGGAAATTTTCACGACGGGCGCGATCGGATTGCCTGTCGGCGTGCCGAGGCCGGTGGTGAAAAGTACGACGCTCGCTCCGGCTGCCACTTGTGCGGTAACGCATTCCACGTCATTGCCCGGCGTGCACTGAAGATTCAGGCCTGGCTCGGTTGAATACTCCGCATAGTCAAGCACGGCGGTAACCGGAGCTGTCCCGCCCTTTTTCGCAGCACCAGCGGATTTCATTGCGTCGGTGACAAGGCCGTCGCGGATATTTCCGGGCGAGGGATTCATGTCGAACCCGGAGCGAACTGCTTTTGCCCTCGCGGCGTAGTCGCGCATCAGTTGAATGAAGCGATCGGCCACTTCCTTGCGCGTGCTGCGATTGACTAATTCCTGTTCGACGCCGCACAGTTCCGGGAATTCCGAGAGGATCGTCCGGCCGCCGAGCGCCGCGACAATATCCGATGTGTGGCCGATGGCGGGGTTGGCAGAGATGCCGGAAAAACCGTCGGAGCCGCCACATTTCAAACCGACACACAAGCGGGAGAGTGGCGCCGGCGTACGACGCGAATTTTCGTCCATTTCCACAAGCCCGGCAAATGTCTTGCGGATCGCTTCCGCTATCATCCGAAGTTCCGATCCACTTTGCTGCTGCTCGAACACTACAAGAGGCTTCGAGAACTTGGGATCGCGCTTCTTGATTTGCTCGAGCAAGATCGCGACCTGCGAATGCTGACAGCCGAGACTCAGAATGGTAGCCCCGGCGACGTTAGGGTGATGGATGTAACCGGCAATCAGCGAGCAAAGATTATCGGAATCCTCCCTCGTTCCGCCGCAGCCGCCTTCATGCGTCAGGAACTTGATTCCGTCCACGTTCTTGAAGACGCGGGGAAGCGGCGAACTCACGCGACTCGCAACTGTGCCACCACGATCTATTTCATTTGTGCGGCCCGCTCGGTATAGACGAACGAGCTCGGCGACCTGCTGACGGTATACTTGCGGTGCCGCAAATCCCAGCTCCTCTTCGAACGCCTGCTTCAGCACACCGATGTTCCGGTTTTCGCAAAATACAAGCGGAACGACAAGCCAATAATTCCGCGTGCCCACCTGGCCATCGGCGCGCTGATATCCCTGGAAGGTTGTCTCGCTCCATCGCGAAATATCCGGAGGCGTCCAGCGATACTCCTCTTCTTTTTCGTGGTAAGGAGCAGCTTCATGATGGGTGTTGCGGGGCGTCAAGACTTCGCCGTGAGCGATCGGCTCGATCGCTTTCCCGACGAGGACGCCATACATGATGACGTCGCTCCCCACGGCGAGAGATTCAGTTGCGAATTTGTGTTTTGCGGGAACGTCCGTAGCCAGCGTGCAAGTCGAGCCGGACCAAGTGACCGTCTCACCCTTCCGCAAATCCGAAAGGGCTACCAGGACGTTGTCTTTGGGACTGAGTTTGAGCACGAGTTCTTGTTTGATGCTGTTGCTTGACGCAACCATGGCAAAGCACCCACTGGCTAAGTGCCACTTCCATAAAATACACAATCCGAGCGCCCAAGCGATATAACAAGGGGGCCAGAGATATTCAAGATAAAAAATTCAGTTTTCACATATCAAAATCTGCGGTATATAGTCCACTCAGCCAGGGCGCATTATAGGAGTGCGTTCTTGTCGACACGCAAGGGCAGTCTGTTGCGGTTATTGCGATTGAGATGGGGGTGCTCATGATTCGTGCACGGCAATCGAAATCGGCTCCGGTCGGGGTTGTTTCCAAAGTTCTTCGGGTGTTCGAAGCTTTGAACTCGTCGCCGGAGGGGCTGCAGCTCAAGGATATCGCGCAGAAAACCGGGATCAACAAGAGCACCGCGTACCGCTTCCTCGCCCATCTTGAGTTCGAGGGCTACCTGTTCCGTGACGATGCAGGGGCGTATTTGGTCGGACCCAAGTTGGTCCGCCTGGGCTCCGGCGTCAGCTATCAGACTTCGCTTCGAAAAATCAGCCGTCCTGTGCTTCAGGATCTCTGGAAGGTAACGGGTGAAACAGTGAACCTCGGAACTTTGGACGGGCAGGACGTTTTCTACCTGGACGTGCTGCAAAGCCCGCATCCGTTTCGGATGGCTTCGCCTGTGGGGTCGTGGCGCCCTGTCTATTGCACGGCGATGGGAAAGGCGCTCGCGGCGTTCCTGCCACCCGAGGAAAAAGAACACGTCCTGGGCTCCATGAAATTTGAGCGGCTTACGCCTCACACGATTACGCAGGCGTCGCGGCTCAAGCGCGAACTCGAGAGCATCCGTGAGCGCGGATACGGGCTCGACGACGAGGAGGCAACGCTCGGCGCCAGATGCATCAGCGCTCCGGTGGTCGTCGACAATGGCAAAGTGGCTGCCGCGATCAGCGTCGCAGGGCCAGTCGCGAGAATCGGCCGCGATAAGATCCCCTTTCTCGCGAAAGCAGTCATGACTAGCGCCAGGGCGATCTCTGCTCGCCTGGATGCATCCGCGGTGGTTGAAATGGAGCTTGCGAGCAAAGAGTTGCACTGAGTAACAGCTCTCACGACCGAGAATTTAAGCGATAGCCTGGCACCACGAATTCAGACGAAAATGTTTGACCGATCCTGATTTTCGGCCCATTTGTTTCAACCGCTGAAATCATCCTCGCCAATCGGCCGAATATCCTTGACTCAATTGAGTTCGCTGAATTAGGTAAGTGATGTGGTTTTTCTACCGCGCTTTGCGCAGGAAATCGCAAAATCCATGAAACTCGTCCGAATGGGAGAACGCGGCAATGAAAAGCCCGGGCTTCTTCTGAACGATGGGACTCGTGTGGACGTTTCCTCTTCCGGTATGGACTACAACGAGGAGTTTTTCGCCGGAGAGGGCGTCGAAAGACTGCGCCGCTGGGCGGAAAAAAATGCCGCCGTTCTGCCCCGGGTAGAATCGTCCGTGCGGCTCGGAGCCCCGATCTGCCGTCCGAGCAAGATTGTTTGCATCGGACTGAATTACAAGGATCACGCCGCAGAAACGAAACAGCCTATTCCAAAGGAGCCGGTAATTTTCTTTAAGGCCACCAGCGCGCTCGCAGGTCCGAACGATCCGGTGATCATGCCGAAAGGAGGCGCGAAGCTCGATTGGGAAGTGGAACTCGCTTTCGTAGTCGGAAAAGAAGCTCGCTATGTCGAGAAGCAGGACGCTCTCGATCACATTGCGGGTTACGTCCTGCACAATGACTATTCCGAGAGGGCATTTCAGATGGAACGCGGCGGCCAGTGGGTAAAGGGCAAGAGCGCCGACACGTTTGCACCATTAGGGCCGTTTGTCGCGACGCGCGAAGAAATTCCCGAACCGGGCCACCTGGAAGTGTGGCTCAAGGTAAACGGAACGATGCGCCAGAAGAGCAATACCAAACAGATGATCTTCGGCGTGGCCGAGCTCTTGAGCTACGTGAGCCAATTCATGACTCTGCTTCCAGGCGATGTGATCAGCACCGGAACGCCGCCGGGAGTGGCATTGGGAATGGATCGGCCAGTTTACCTGAACCCCGGAGATACTGTGTCGTTGGGAATCGAATGCCTCGGCGAGTCGCGGCAAGAGGTTGTAGCATACAAAGAATGAATACCGCGTCTCAGTGTTTCTGTCCCTCGAGAAATTTCCTGCCGCTGCACAATTTGCTCAGATATATCGAGAAATCCAACCCGAATTCCGAAAACCTCGCATGAAGAAGATGCCGCCATCTCTTCTCGTGGCCGCAATTCTCGCCGCCAACCTCGTGAGTCTGGGTGCGGGACGAAAATCCCAACGCATGCAGCAGTCCGTCCCTGCCGCCGTAAAGCCCGGCGTGGTGCATTTCGAAGACATCGCCCGGCAGGTGGGAATCACGATGCAGAATTTCTACGGCAGCGACACTCACAAGGAATTCATCCTCGAAACGACCGGCAACGGAAGCATCGTCTTTGACTATGACAACGATGGCTGGCCGGACGTTTTTCTTCCCAACGGCTCAACTGTGGAGGGATTTCCGAAAGGAAAAGCGCCGACCGGCCACCTGTATCACAACAATCATGACGGCACGTTTACCGACGTCACTGAAAAGGCCGGCCTCGCCCGCGCGGGTTGGGGCCAGGGCGGCTGCGCCGGCGATTTTGACAACGACGGCAATCTGGATCTGTTCGTCACCTACTGGGGCCAAAACGCTCTGTACCACAACAACGGAGATGGCACGTTTACTGATGTGACCGAAAAAGCCGGTCTTAAGACTTCGCGCGACGAGTGGAACACGGGCTGCAGCTTCATCGACTACGACCGCGACGGAAAGGTGGATCTGTTTGTCTCGCGCTACGTGGATTTTACGTACGATTCGGTGCCTCGGCCAGGCCAGGGACAATGGTGCCAGTGGAAGGGATTGAACGTGATGTGCGGTCCGCGCGGCCTGAAGATCCCCGTCAACGCGCTCTACCACAACAACGGCGACGGAACGTTCACCGACGTATCGAAGAAATCCGGAATCACGAACACGTCCGGTTGTTACGGATTCACATCGTTGACGGCAGACTTCGATCACGATGGCTGGCCGGACATCTATGTGGCCTGCGACTCGACTCCCAGCCTTCTCTACCATAACAATCGTGACGGAACTTTCACGGAGCTGGCCAAGACCGCGGGTGTGGCGTACAACGAAGACGGCACGCTACAGGGCAGCATGGGAGTCTCCGCCGACGATTTCACTCACTCGGGCTTGCAAGATATCGTCAAAACAAATTTCAGCGACGATACCTCGACCCTGTATCTGAACCGGGGCAATAATCTTTTCGACGACGTCACGCAAATTGCCGGCCTCGCCAAAATCACGAGGCTGCTGGGCTGGGGTGTGCAATTCTTCGACTTCGACAACAGCGGGTGGCCCGGAATATTGATCGCCAACGGGCACGTCTATCCGGAGGTGGATGGCAAGGGGCTAGGCACGAGCTATCGTGAACCGAAAGTGGCTTATTACAACCTCCGCAACGGAAAGTTCGCGGACATCACCGCGCAGGCGGGTGCAGTGCTGAATGAGCCTCACGCCGCACACGGCATGGCGCTCGGAGATCTCTTCAACAACGGGCGCGAAGCGGCAGTCGTGAACAACATGAACGAGCCGCCCTCGATTTACTACAACACAGCGCCCGTCGGCAATTTCATCAGCTTGCAACTCGTGGGAGTGAAATCAAACCGCGCCGCGCTGGGCGCAGCGGTCACGCTCGAGCAAGGCACCGACAAGCGCGAGAAGGAAGTTCGCAGTGGCGACGGCTACATTTCGCAGAGCGACCTGCGGCTGCATTTCGGTTTGGGCCAGGCGACGAAAGCGGACAAGATCGTAATTCGCTGGCCGAGCGGGCTGGTGGAAACTTTGAACGACGTGTCGGCAAATCGATACTACGTTGTGAGGGAAGGCAGCGGAGTCGATGCGAAGCAAACTCACGCGGTGAGCAACATCGCGATCAAGAGCGCCGGCAGCGGCTCGAACTGAATTTTTCAGGACGCGTTGCCAATCGAAATCACGACAATCGCAAACACAAGGATCCCGACCCCGGCCCAGCAATACGTCAGAGCACGCTGGCTCGCCTGTTTCCATTCACCGGTCACAGCACCCCAGAAAATTCCGGCGATGATGTCGAGCGTCATGAAAACCGGCCAACCGACGATGCCGCCGAGTTTCCCGAGCGAAGCAGCGCCCATGCCGTAGGCCACGACGCCTCCGTACCAGAGCAGTCCCGTTAGCCCGCCGAGAAGCCAGTAGGTGGACGCGTTCCCCTCGCGATAGACGCCCCACGTCTTGTTTTTGTTCAGGAGGTAAACGCAATAAACGAGATTCGAAAGGAAGCCGCCGGTCACCGAGAGCGACCAGATCGGATTCGCGGCCATCGAATTGCTCGCTCCGGCCGCCAGCGCGCGGATGCGAATTTCGTCGCCAAATACGAAGCTGAAATTTAGCATCGACGAAAAAATTCCGGAGAAAATGCAAATGACGAGGCCGAGCGCAAAACCCGAGCGCGGCGTGCCGCTCGCTCCCGCGTCCTGCACGCGTCGCTTTCCGGCGAGCGCGAGAAAAAGAAGGCCCACGATCATGATCGCGGTACCGATCATCAAGTCTTTACCGCGTTTCGAATGCAATTCCTCCGGGTGCAGCACCGCAAGAGGGAAGAGCGATCCAAACGAGGCGGTAATTCCGAGAATGATGGCAAACCCGAGGGCCATGCCGACCCGGCTGATTCCAATTCCAAAGAACGTCGAACCAACACCCCACGCGATGCCGAACAGCACGACCTTCCACAGGGTCGCCGCAGATGCTCCGGAATAGACGGCGCCAACCTGAGGAATGGTTGCGAGCGTGATGATCCAAGGAAAAATGATCAGGCCCGTTACTGCGAAAATCAGCCAGCTGTTTTCCCAGCGCCACGCCGGCATTCGCTTCATCGGAGCGGCAAAGCTACCGTTCAAGAGGCCGGCCAGCACTACAAGGCCGAATCCAATCACGACCTGTTCGGTCATCAGATCACCTGTCGCGCCGACGCAACGGAAGCGGAAGCGCGCACAAAATGAGGCATGCGTGTGCGAACGTCAAGGCAAAACCAGTATTCACGGCGCCGTTTCATGAGCTGAAATTCTGATTTAATTGACGCTGCCCGTCCCTTTCGCTAGATTTGCGGCGCGTTCGGCGACAGCTCGGCAAGAAATTCAGTGCCCGCACGCGAAGACGGGGACCGCTAGTGCGTATAACTTCGATCGAAATCCGCGTTTGCCAGAATACCCGGCCGGCCATGTCGGATTCTGAGATGCGTTCGGGCGGCAAGTCCACTTTCGATTTCCTCGTGATCACAATGAAGACTGACGAAGGAATTGATGGGCATTCATTTGGATTCGCGGGCCGCGGTGCCGAGATGGCGGGCGCGATCGCGGCGTCGGTCTTGAAGCCGTTCTTTCTTGGAAAAGACCCGCTGCTGCGCGAAAAACACTGGCAAGATTTCCGGACTTACGATCGCTGGTGGAATCACGTGCCGATCTATTCGTACGGGCCTTTCGATATCTGCCTCTACGATATCGCCGCGAAAAAAGCGGGCATGCCGCTCTACAAGATGCTGGGCGCGTATCGCGACAAAGTTCCGATTTATGCCAGCTCCTTTGTGCTCTCCTCGCCCGAAGATTATGCGAAGCAGGCGCTCGAAGTGAAATCGCGCGGATGGCATGCGTACAAGCTCCACCCGCCGGGCAAGCTTGCGTTTGACTTGGCCGCATACCGCGCATGTCGCGAGGCGGTCGGTCCGGACTTCAGGCTTATGGCCGATCCCGTGGCAGCGTACTCACACGAGGAAGCTTTGCGCGTGGGGCGCGAGCTCGAAAAATTGAATTACTACTGGTTCGAGGAGCCGCTTTTCGACGTGGACTTCACGGGACTCCGGAAGCTGAGCGATAAGCTCGACATTCCCATCTGCGGAACGGAAGTTCTCGCGGGCTCACACTATTCGACAGCCGAATGCATAGCGAGTCGCGTCGTGGATATCGTGCGCACCGACGTTTCCTGGAAGGGCGGTATCACGCCCGTGATGAAGACGGCTCATCTCGCTGAGTCGTTCGGCGCCCACTGTGAATTGCATACCACGATCTATCATCCGCTTGAGATTGTCAATTTGCATTGCTGCGCTGCGATTGCGAATTGTGAATTTTTTGAAGTGCTCTACCCGCTGTCGTACATGGATTTCGGCGTGAAGACGCCGATTCAAGTCGATGCCGAAGGTTACGCTCACCCGCCGGAGTCGGCAGGCATCGGCGTCGATTGGGACTGGGACTTCATCGAGAAGAGCACGACAAAAACGATGTAAGCAGAGAATTTCGACAAGCGGTTTCGCCGCGTAACGAAATCAACTTGCCAGTCTTCGCCCTTGGGCTCAGGATGCAAGCGATGCGCAGCGGATTTCTGCCGGCCATTTTTTTCGGGATGTTGCTGAGTGCGGCAGTCCCAGTCGCGGCCCAGGACATCGACACGCTCGTCACGACGACGAATCGCGGTCCCTCCACCGTCGCAGACCAGATAAACGATCCCGCAGAACGGCAAGCATTCCTCAATCTTTACAAGCCTCAAGGTGCCGGCGCCATGTTGCAGGCAGCGAAGAGCTTCCTTCAAAATTATCCTCAATCCGCATTCCTGGCGCAGGCATATGAGGTTGCCGCCGACAGCAGCTTTGATCAG
>Ga0073928_10001392_pt1 | contig 46944 bp, 44 predicted proteins | sample PaiPotPPA55metaG_FD_76969 | JGI IMG/M metagenome (GOLD analysis project Ga0073928, IMG submission 76969) | Iron sulfur acid spring bacterial and archeal communities from Banff, Canada, to study Microbial Dark Matter (Phase II) - Paint Pots PPA... ...
TACACGGCGAGAAATTCTTGCCCGCCTCGCCACTGGTGACGTATCGGTGACCGAGCTGGCCGAACCTCATGAGATGAGTCTTGCGGCGATCTCCAAGCATCTGAAGGTTCTGGAAGGCGCCGGCCTTGTCTCCCGGGGAAAAGATGCGCAATGGCGCCCTTGTCACCTTGAGGCCGGTCCGCTCTCGGCAGTGCTCACCTGGGTCGAGGATTACCGCTGCTTTTGGGAGCGCAACGCAGACAGCCTGGCCGACTATCTGACGACGATGCAACAAGCTAGCGCCCGCAAAAAATCCAAGCCCCGAAACTCGAAAAGGAAGGCTCCATGAAGACGAAGACGGAGATCCCCGCCGCCGAGGCGGTAATCGTAATGAGCCGAATCTACGACGCCCCACGCGAAATCGTCTGGGAAGCGATGACGGAGGCAAAGCACGTCGCACAATGGTGGGGCGGTCCTGGCGTCACCAACCCGGTGTGTGAGATGGACGCGCGCCGTGGCGGCCTTTGGCACCACGTGATGCGCTTTCCTGACGGACGTGAGCTTCACATGAATTTCGTCTTTATCGACGTCGAGAAGCCGAACACACTGACATGGCGAAATGCCGAGAACGGCAAACGGAATGATGGACCGCCCTCCGCCGTCATCACGGTCACGCTCCATGACCTGGGCGCGAGAACCGCGTGGGAAATGGTTGCCCGATTTCAGTCGCTTGAGGATCGCGACGCCGCAATCGCCATAGGCTTTAGTAACCCGATCGAAACTAGTAGTGATCGCCTCGTCGACTACCTCGAAACCTTTGAAGGGTGGAAACGTGTATGAAAATCTCCATGCACGCCATGGCAGTCGACAGCTTTGTGCCGATGCTGGAGAGCCCGTCCGCGATCCTGGACAAAGGCGTAACGCATGCGCGTCAGAGCAAGATCGATCTTGTGAATGCCAGGCTTGCTCCGGACATGTACACCCTTGCGCAACAGGTACGGTTGGCCTGTCTTCATGCGGAGGAAGGTAGTTCGCGGCTAACGGGACAAGTCGTGCGGCCGGTTTCAGACGATGAGACGACTATCGACGGGCTGCAACGCCTCATAGCAACGACGCTGGAAAATCTAAAGCGAATTGGCGCGGCTGCTTTCGAAGGGGCAGAGGATCGCGATTGCAGCATCCCGCTTCCGGGCAAGATGATGATCGCGATGGACGGTCTTCAGTTTCTCCGCGCCTGGGCGCTACCGCACTTCTACTTCCACGTCGTGACCGCCTACGACATCCTCCGGCACAGCGGAGTTGTCATTGGCAAACAGGATTACCTGAGCCAGATAGGTAATTTCGTCTCCCCGCGCATATGACGGCCTGTGCACGCGCTGGCAAGCACTGATGGCGACGGCCAGGCAGCGGTTTCTGATAGTCCAGTTTCCGCTCATGGCAGCGACGAGCGATCCGGGCACTTTCGCTTTAGATGTTGCATGTGGCTTTACGCCAACGCCACATTCAGGCCCAAACTTGATGAGCCTTATTTAGCCCCACGATCTTCAGTTCCGGTCCAACGTCCGTTGCAGCTGTACCGGCAGCTGATTCGATCAACCACAGCAGCTTCGCTTTTCTTTACTCCCCTACACGCTTCGAAGTAAGCCTCGGATCGGCACGATTGACTACGATCAGATCCAGCGAAGGCACCACGATCGCGTACTGCCCAAGATGGCCATCAGCCCAGTAGCTGTAGAGCATGATCGTGGCGCCCGAACCACGAGTGCCGCTAGCCGGATTGCGGGTCCACCACATGTGCCCGTAACCACCCCGGCACGCTCCCCCGAATTCAGGCCCCGTCGAGCCCGACAGTGAATGATGATGACTGTGTTCGCAAGCTAACGGTTGTGGCGATATGCGGCGAGGAGAATGCTGGTGAAAAACATGCAAACAGGGGTTCCCCCGCCAGCACTTGGGAACATTGAAGCCGAACGCGTTTGCCGGCCGTTTCGGGCGATGTATCCGACGAGAAGAGACACGACCGCGCCCAACCACGATCATTCTTCGAGATGCCATGCGCGACACAGATCTGCAATATGAAATCATCAGCGACGAAAACCAGTTCCGTGCGCTGAAGGATGATTGGGACGCGCTTTGGTCTAGAGCAAATGGCCGCTACTATCAGGCCTTCAGTGTTTGCCTGCTCGCGTGGCTTCACGTAGCCAAGCCACAAGGCAGACGCCTACGGTGCCTCGTGTGTCGCGAAAATGGGCGCCTGGTGATGGTATGGCCCCTCGTTACCTACAGGCGGGCTTTATGGACCTATCTGCTTCCTTTGAGCCCGGACGCCGGCGACTACACAAGCGTTCTTGTAGCGAGTGATCAATTCGCTGCAGCGCTAATCGAAGGTGCGTGGCGTTTGGCATGTCGTCGTTGTGGCGCCGATTTCATGCACTTGCCGTACACGCACGAAGGATCCGAACTGTACGATCTTGCACGGCGGCACCGCCGTGTCGTGAGCGCCAAGCGGGATGATTCCTGGATTGCGAAGCTGAGAGACGAAAACGACTGGGACGTGCTTTGCGGCAAACTGGGGACTTTGTACCGCAAAAAACCCGGCGCGCTTCAACGCCGCCTGTCCAAGGAAGGAGTGTTAGTCATACGCATGGCAGATCCGGCTGACACGGAAGAGATCGCAACAATAGTCGACCGGATGCTGAAATGGAAGCGTGGCTGGAGCGATCGAGTCCACAAACATGGTGACTGGCTGAGTTCATCCTACTTCCAGAGCTTTCTCGTCGCGCTGCTCAGCGCAGCCGACGGTCACGCGATGGCGCGCCTCATCATCGTCTCTCTGAATAGCGAGCCTATCGCTGCTTTGATCACGACTATTGGGAACCCTTGCGCCAACGCGATCATTGGGGGTTTCGACGAGAAGTATGGGAAGTTCGGTCCTGGCTCGATAGCGGTAGAACACTGTGTGAAATGGGCGTTCGAACAGCGCTTCGATCTGGATTTTGGGGTGGGTTCGGAGCGTTTCAAGTCATACTGGAGTAACCAAAATGTCTCTTCGGCGTGGACCTTTCACACGGTGAACACGAACTGGGGGCTAGTTAGAGCTCGAGCGGGCCGGCTCGCCCGGACGTTGGGCTTTGCGCCGGTCCGGAGCGCCGAACCGCAGGGGGAGATGGCCGCGAACTCGCCTTGAGAGCGAGCGCACTGCAACAAGCTTGTCACGCGACGCCGTACGGCGCCAAGACGGGCGGCGATTTGAGAATATCGGCAAGACGTACCGGCCGTCCAACGTTCACCGAATGCACGCACGCAAGCGCAATCGCCAACGCGGCGCGCGCATCCTCTCCGCCTGGTCCGCTGACCACTCCGGATCTCACCGCGTCCATGAAGGACGCAAGCTGGGCCGTGTACCCGTCCTGAAAGAGGTCCGTGTTGAGCCGGGTTGTGGCATTGCACACGCCATCCGCCGCGAACCGGGTCATGTTCGAGCGTCGGACGTCACCCATCGTGACCATCCCGCCGGAACCGAAAACCTCGCCGCGAACATCGTAGCCGTAGACAGCATGGAAATTCGCTTCCGCGGTGGCCATCGCTCCATTGTCGAACCTCATGCTGACGAGCGCGGTGTCCCGCAGGCCGCGCTCCTTGAAATCCGGTCGAACGAGCGCATCCGCGATGGCATAAACCTCCGTGACTTCTGAGCCTGGATTCAGAAATCGCAATGTGTCGAAGTCGTGAATCAGCGTTTCGAAGAAAATCGCCCACACCGGAACGCGCGCCGGATCGGCAAGACCCGGATCGCGGGTCAGCGAACGCAGCAGTTGCGGGGTCCCCAGTTCACCCGAGACAATGGCGTCACGAGCTTCGGCCCACGCCTTGTCGTAGCGACGGTTGAAGCCGACCTGCTGCGGGACGCCCGCCGCACGTGCAGCCTCGATCGCCATGTCGGCTTCGTCGAGTGTCAACGCCATCGGCTTTTCACAGAACACGGCTTTCCCCGCCCGTGCGGCTGACACAACGAGGCTGGCATGAAAGCGGGCTGGCGCGGCGATGACTACCGCATCGATATCCGGATTCGCGATGATCTCTTCGGCTTGCGTCACCGCGACGGGGCAATCGAGTCGCTCCGCAAGCCGCTGCGCTGCGCCGGGGGAAGGATCGGCGATAGCTGCAAGCTGCGCATTGTGCAGTCGGCGGGCAATGCTCTCGCCGTGAAATGAACCGATGGCGCCGGCGCCGATAAGACCCACGCGAACGGGTTTTTGCGTATTCATATGCATTCCTATGTTTAAGATAGTTGCGTCAACCGATGGTCTAACTATCAATTCAGGCAGTAACGTTGTCGTGTACCGAGAAGGCGTCCCGAAACCGCTGCAGGGCCAGTTCGTCGTTTCCGCTCGCCCAGGCCTCCAGCGCGACCGTGCCTCGGTAGCCGGCCTCCGCCAGCGCCTGGGCAATCGCCGGGTAATTGATCTCGCCGGTGCCGGGCTCGCAACGTCCGGGAACATCGGCAACCTGGATTTCGCCAACAAAGGGAAGCGCGCGGCGAACCAATTCGATCAGGTTGCCTTCGCCGATTTGCGCGTGGTAAAGATCCAGATTGAGACGAAGATGCGGACTATTTACCCCTTCGACCAGCGCGAGCGTATCGGCTGCGCGCGCAAACGGCACGCCGGGGTGGTCCACCTCGGTGTTCAGGTTCTCGAGGCAGAAAGTGACATCTGCACGCTGCCCGAGCTCGGCTACCTTCGCGAGCGTGCGGCGCGCGGCGAGCCACATCGCGCCCGATACAACCGGTATGGGCTTCACAGGCATGCCGTTCCCGTCCAGTCCGGTACCGTGCAGATTCAGGCGCGGGCAGCGCAGTCGCTGCGCTACCTCGATGGATTGCGCGGCGGTGCGCAAGAGCGCCTGTGCACCATCTGCCGTGACCAGATCGCCTTCCACATAACCCGTCATCGACGAAAACGTGGCGCCCGTATCGACCAGCGCGCCAATGTCCTGCCTGGTCCAGTCCCAGACCTCGACCTGGAAGCCCATCTCGGCAATCTTTTTGACCCGCTCGACAAATGGCAGGTCACGAAAAACCATTTCTGCACATACGGCCAGTTGAAACATGCGTGATCCTCCTGATCATCGACGATTGGATTTCATGCCGCCGCGCGACCCGACCTGAGCGCCCTCGCGGCGGAGTACTCGTTCAGCGATACTGTCCCGCGTACTTTTCGACCGTCCGGACGTTCTCGCGCGTGACGAAACCGGGCCCCGTATCCACGCCGGCCGGCCCGAAGTGCGGCGTCAGGCCGTAGGTCTCCAGATGCCCCTTGAACTTCGGATCGGCGGCCAGCGTTGCGCATGCCTTGCTGACGTCCCGGTTGTTGTCCCGCTTCATGATCGCCAGCAGCGCGATCGGGATATAGCCTTGCAGGTACGGCTGCTGATCGATTGCGAACGCGACCGTCCCGGCCTGGATCGCCTGGTCGACTTCGGGGGTCAGGTCGAACGTCGCGAAATAGATCTTCCCTGTCAGCCTGAGCTTCTGGACCGCGCGCAGTGCGGGCGCAGCAGACGTTGGACCGAGGGCTAGCACGGCCTGCGTCCCCGGCCGTTCGTGCAGCGTTGCGAACACCTTGTTTTCGACTTCGATCGGGTCGTTTCCGGAATCGAGCGTCGCCTTCTTGAAGTCCGCGCCAATGGCTTCAGCAAATCCCCTGCAACGCTCGAAAGACTCCGGGTTGGTCACGTTGTTGTTGACGCACAGAAAGCTCTTGACGCCTGCCGCCTTCGCTCGTTGGCCGGCTTCCTTGCCGGCCTCGTACTCGGGTTGGCCGATGTGCATTAACGCACCAAGCGATTCGCTTTGCTTGGCTGTACCAGAGTTGAAGGTGATGACCGGCACGCCTCTGGCCACGATCGCCTTCACCGGACGCGCGACGACGTCAAGATCGGCGATCGTCGTCGCAACGCCGTCATAGTGGCGCGCACCCGCCTGTTCAAGCAGGCGGGTCATGTCGGCGAGATCGCCGTTGGGAGGATTGCGATAGTCGGCCGACACGCCGAAATCCTTCTCGGCGTCCCGAATCCCGCTCTTGACCACATTCCAGAACGGATCCGCATCGGGCGCGTGCGTCACCACAACGAATCGCGCATCCGCTGCTGCGTGCAGGCTGAATGCCAGTACGGCCACTGCCGCTATCGAACGTGCCACTCGTCTCATACGTTGTCTCCTGTTCGTTTTTCGCCGCGTTCGCCTCATGGGGCGCTGCGTAGTTGCATCCTATGACGGGGTTATCGCAAAACGGGGGCACGAAAATGTCCATTCTGGTTATTTTCAATAAAATCAATACTTAGGAGATGCTATGCTGCTCCACAATAAAGCCATCCCACTGTTATCGGGGTAGTTATGGGAGCTCCTTTCGATGCATGCACGTGATTGCCGCGCCGCAATAGCCGTCATTGACAAGCTATCGGAGGTACTGCGCCACGAACTCGGCGACGACGCTCGGACCATGTGGCCGGTGCTTGGCGCGCTGCTGCAGAACCACCTGAGCGACAAATACACAACAATCACTGCGCTGGCCGACCTGTCCGGCCTGCCTCGCACGAGTGCGCGACGTATGGTGTTCGCACTGAAGGCCCGGGGCTGGCTTCAATTTCGTCCGCTTTCCGGCACAGGAAACCGCGCCACGGTGATCCCGTCCCCGGCGCTGCTCGAGCGCCTGGACAGCATCACCGAGCAGACGGTCCGCCTCATCGTGGGGGCCAGCCACACTCATTCGCTCGATCGCTTCGACGCAGCCAGCCTCGCGCCCGCACCGGACATTGCATGGCCACGCGCGGCGGTCCAGGGCTTCAACGATGCGATCGAATTGACGCTCGTCGCCTATGAGGATCCGGTCTTCGACATCGTCAAGCACAACCGCACCGACATTGAACGCTTCCTCGGCGTCCGCCTGCGGGTGCTGACGTATCCGCAGGATGCGTACCGTCAGGCGCTAGAGCAGACACTCGCAGGCGAGTCCCGCTTCGAAGAAACGGCTCCGCTGCTCGTCGCCATTCCCTTCCCGTGGCTGGCCGAACTATCGCGTCATGGACACCTGCTCGAACTGCAGGCGTTGCAAGCTGGCGGGCGTTTTTCCGGCGCAGATTTCTACGATGCGGTCTGGCGAGCCGGATGGAGCAACGGACAGCTCTACGCGATCCCGCTGCAGCCGACGCTCGATTTCCTGTGGTACCGCCAGGATCTGTTCGAGGCCGAAGGTCTCAGCCCTCCTACTACCTTCGAGGACGTCGTTCACTGCGCGCGCCGCCTGCAGCGGCCGAGCCAGGAGCGCGCGGGCATCACCTGGAGCGCAGCGCCGGGCTTGCCTCTTGCAGAATCATTCCTGCAGATTCTCGGCGCGCAAGGGGCGCTTTCTGTCGACGAAGATGTCCTGCATATCGATAGCGAAGCCGGCAGGCGCGTCATTGAATACCTTCGAGAGCTGATCCCCTATTCACCCGTTCAACTACGCAGCCTGCATTGGGCGCGCAACGCGCAGATCTTCGGCTCAGGACGAGCGGCCATGTGTTATCACTGGTCTAATCGGTACGGCATGCTCGACAGCCATGCGCTGTTGCAGAAAGGCGGTCGCATCGGGCTGCAATTGCATCCAACGTTCGCGCCTGGCATGAAGCCGATTTCGCCACTGGGAGGTGCGCTGCTGGCGATACCGTCGAGAAACACTGAACCCGCCGCGAGGTCGGCATGGAGTGTCGTCGAAACGCTGACATCGCCTGAATTGATGAAGTATTTCGTTTTGCATGGCGCCGCGGGTAATGCGCGTCATTCGGTTGCGGAAGACCGCTACGTTTTGCAGCGCAATCGCGTCATCGCGGTGATGGACCGGCTAGCAAAGACCGGCGGCATCCAGGCGTTTCCCTGCCCGGCCGCGCCGCGATACCACGATCTGACGCAAATCTTGAGCGATCGTCTGCAAGCCTTGTTGTTCGATGGCGCTGGCGACATACGCCAAGGGCTCGGCAAGCTGCAAGACGCGCTGACCAACATCTCTCATGAACGTTGAAATCAAAAAATCAGCACGGTCGTCGCGCAAAGATCCGTTACCTGCGGCGGCCGGTTACGTTCGTCCCGACGCAAGCTGCTGGTTGCGTCCAGTGAGAAACTGGATCAGTCCTTCCACGCCCGCCTGCTGGATCTTGTCATTGAACTGTTGCCGATAGGTCTGGATCAACCAGGCGCCCAGCACGTTCAGGTCATATAAGCGCCAACCGCCTGGCGCTTTGTACAACCGGTAGTCGATCTCCATTGGCTGGCCTTTGCTCATCGCGATTGTGCGCACTACGACGTCCGTGTCGGTCGGTGAGATGCGCGAGGGAGGATACTCAATCTGCTGATCCGGGCGAAGTAGCGCAATGGCGCCCGAATACGTGTGAATCAGTAGCATCTTGAACTGTTCGGTCACCTGCTCCTGCTGCGCAGGCGTCGCCGCCTTCCAGTGCCGGCCCATCGCGAGCTGCGTCGTGCGACGAAGATCGGTGTAGGGAAGGATACTTTTATTCACGATGCCCATGATACGAGGGATATCGCCCGGCTCGACCGCCCGAATGCGTACCTCGTCCAGCACTTGCTGCGTTGCTGTCTCGATCAGCGCCTGCGGATCCGATTGGTTCACCTGCGCATACGCCACGCCACCGCAAGTGAGCAGCGTTGAGCAAACGAGGATCAGGAATAGCGTTTTCATATGCCGAGGCCTGGCTGAATGCGTTAACGCGATACTAGACTAAGACGGCCCGATGGGGCGCTGTGGTATCACCGCAAGCGCTGTGTGGCACATCACAGACGATCCCCCGACGTTGCTGGTCTGCATCAATCGGTCGAGTGCCATGCACCGGATCTTCGAAAACAATCGCGAACTTTGTATCAACGTCCTTCCCGGGGAGCACGAACAGCTTGCGCGTGATTTTGCAGGTATGACACAAATGCCGATGAGTGACCGGTTCGAGACGGCCAAGTGGAACCTCGGCAACAAAGGCGTGCCGGTTTTGCACGATGCTCTCGCCAGTATTGAAGGAAAGATTGTTGAGCTTAAAGACGTTGGGTCGCACTCCATTATGTTTATCGAGTCATCGCAAGTTCAGGTACGAAGCGATGGCGACGGTTTGATTTACTTTGTTCGGAATTTCCACCGGATAAAGCACCCCGATTTGGCGACGACGAGATAGGAAGCGGTGGTGGCACTCATTGTTGGAAACCTTCCAGCACGGTTTTTCCAATCGTCCTGCCCGTTTCGATCCGCTCGTGGGCGAGGCCAAGATTCGCCGCCGTCAAGCAGCCGCCCACGTGCGTGAGTGTCGTCCGCAGCATACCGGCGTCGACCAGATCCGACACTAGCTTCAGCAGGCGGTGCTGTGCGTCCATGTCCGCTGTCTGAAACAGCGACCGGGTGAACATCATCTCCCACGAAACAGTGATGCTCTTCGGCTTGAACGGTGCGATGCTGTCGTCGAAGTTGTCGATCAGCGTGATATGACCCTGGGGGTTCATCGCGCTGGCGAGGCTTGTTGCACTGCCGGGCGTCGTAGTGATCGCCCCGATATAGTCCACGCCACCGAAGCCGATCGCGTGGAGTGCTTCATCAATGGGCTTGCTATGGTCGGCAACGTACTTTGCGCCGAGCTTGCGTACCCACTCGACACTTTCGAGCCGGGATGCCGTTGCGATGACGGTGAGACCCGTGAGACGGTTCGCCAACTGGATAAGCATGGAGCCGACGCCACCCGCTCCGTTCAGGACAAGCAACGTACCGCAGGGTTTGAGCAAGCCGTATGGTACTTTCATGCGATCGAAAAGCATTTCCCACGCAGTTATCGAAGTGAGCGGCAAAGCCGCCGCCTCGGCGAACGACAATGAGATGGGCTTGGGCCCGACGATTCGCTCGTCGACGAGGTGAAACTCCGAGTTCGTCCCGGGCCGGTCCATCGCGCCCGCATAGAAGACTTCGTCACCCGGCTTGAAGAAGGTGACCCCGCTTCCAACCGCTTCGACAACGCCCGCAGCGTCGTAACCCAACACGCTCGGATGCGAACTCTCCGGAGGATCTTCCCAGCGACGGCGCTTCACATCGACGGGATTCACCGACACTGCCCTCACCGCGACCCGCAGATCGCGCGGACCGGGTTCCGGCATCGGGAGTTCAAGCTCGGTCAAGACCTCGACGCCCCCCTTTGCTGCATAACCAATCGCCTTCATCAAATTCTCCGATTCCGTCTACGCCAAAGCTTCAAGGCCTGGCCATTCGCGGGTGCAAATCCAGAGCACCTGTAGTCAAGCGCTCGTACTGTCCCACAGCGGGGCGAGTCCGGGCGGATCGACAATTCGGCTGTCTGTCGTCGCCAATGAGTGTATTGCCGCCATGTCCGCGCCATCCAACTCAAAGTCGAATACCGCTATGTTCTGCGCCAGTCGATCGATCCGGGTGGTCCTCGAAAGCGCAACAATCCCGCGCTGTTGAACAAGCCACCGCAGGACGATCTGCGCGATAGATTTGTCATGGCGGGCCGCGATCTCCTTGAGCGTTCGGTCCGAGAAGACACGGCCAATCGCCATACCGCAGTATCCTGTCACGGCAAGCCCCGCCTGCAGTGTGCTTTCGATGAGCAAGGACTGGTTCAGATACGGATGGTATTCGAACTGATTCGTCACGAGAGGAACCGCAGAGAGTCGGATAGATTCCGTCATCAGTGCGCGGTTGAAATTGCTAACGCCGATGTGCCGAACCTTGCCAGCGCGTGCGACTGTATTGAGTCCCGTGATCTGCTCGGCCAGCGACACGTCCGATTGCGGCCAGTGCAGCAGAAGCAGATCGATATAGTCCGTCTTGAGCTTTCGGAGGCTCTCGTTGACGGACTCTTCAAAAAATCTCTCTGAGTAGTTGCCAACCCACACCTTGGTCGTCAGATAGATTTCGCTTCTTGGAATGCCGGACGCGGCGACGCAGTCGCCGATTTCGCCCTCGTTACCGTAGATTTGCGCGGTATCGACATGACGGAAACCGGCACGAAGGGCTGCAGGAATGAGTCGATACACGTCGGCGCCACTCATCCCGTAAGTACCAAAACCGATGGCCGGAATGGCCGCGCTACCAACATTGACGTTTTGCATGAGGTATTCCCGATAGAGTCTTCGCATCCTGCCGAAGCCGCTTTTGGGAGATTACCCAATGCGGCCGCGGCGACGCAGTTGTGCCCCAATCTCCTTGATCCTGGTTTCCCCCGCAAGCAATGCCTCTGATGACGTATGAACAGAGTAATAGCCAAGCACGAGATTGTGCGGATGGGCGACCGCGGAGCCGAGGACGAACTCCGAATCTTCGTCGGCTGTGAATGCCAAGACGTCGTCGGAGTCGCCAAACACGACAAGCTCGTTGGAAATGGGTTTGTCGGCAATACGTAGCGCGCCGCGTTGGATACTTAGCCAGGCGACGGTATGACCGACCGGCGGCGTGTACTGCCACTGCTCTCCAGCCGAAAGCCGCACGAGCAGGTAGCTGATGCCTGGGGGTGCGGGTACCGGGCTTTCGACATTTCCATAACGACCGAGGATGACGCGGGCCGGACCGGTGCGAGGAACTTCATTCGCCGACAAATACTGGCTACGGGGCTCGCCTAGTTCGAGCTCGGGTGGCAACGCGACCCACAGCTGATAGCCGCGCACCGGCCCATCGCCTCTGGCACGGCCATCGTGCCACACGCCCCCACCCGCATTCATCCACTCGACGCCGCCGGAGGGCATGATCCCTGATGCGCCTGTCGTGTCTTCATATTCAACTTCACCTTCCAGCAGCACGGTCGTCGTCGCGAGGCCGGAATGGGGATGCATGGAAAACCGCATTTCGGCTTCCACCGAGCTATCGAAATAGTCGAGAAAGACAAAAGGTTTCAGCATCTCTCCAAGCTCGGACGGGCTGACCAGTCGCTTTACGGGTCCGTGTTGCCGACCTGCCGTCCGCGTGACTATCGCTCTTGCGCCGCGCAGCGAAGCGGAGGGGTTAACAGTAGTTTTCAAATCGAGCAATGCGCCATCTTCTGCAGAACTTTGCGATGGAATCGTTTCGAAAGACATGGTGTTGACTCCCAGTGGTACTCCGACAACAGAGAAACATCACAACGAGACGATCGTACAGCGGATCAGGCAAGCGATCGCCTCGACGGGTCCGTCTTCTTAGCTCGCCTTCAGAGGCGAAACGCGCAAAACTATCCGCCCGGAGCGTGCGTCCAGGCTGAACGCGCCGGCACCGAACCAGGTGATCTGCAGGAGGCCACCGGCCATCATCACGTTCTTGAGGAAGTGAATCATCTGGTTTTGATCTGCGAAGTTGTGGTGAAAGAAAATCGCAGTGACCACACAGAACACCGCCATCGCCAACGACACGACGCGAGCTCTGTAGCCCGACAGCAGCAGCAGGCCGCCGCCCAGTTCGGTCAACACGGCAACGACGAACGCGAGTGGCGGCACGGGCAGACCCATGGCTGCAATATAGCCAACCGTCGCACCGTACGTCGCTAGTTTGCCCAGCCCGCTCATGACAAACGGTGCCCCGATCAGAATGCGGCCCAACAGCGGAAGAAATTTGAAACGTTCCATGACGATCTCCTAAGTGAGTTTGCGTAGGTGGAGTACAAAAAAGGGAATTAGCCGGCGTCCACCATCACCAGCTCGGAATCTTCAAGAGCGGAAATCTGCGCTGCAGCGACCTTCGCGATCGCCACGCCATCCAGCGGCCCAACAGGCTCGCCATTCACTTCAATGCGTCCCGAGGCCACGACGAGATAGGCACGACGCGCTGCACCCAACTCGTGTCGAACGCTTTCACCTGCCTTTAGCATCGCGCCAAGCACACGCGCATCGGCGCGAACAGGGAGCGCACCTTCATCGTCGGCGAATCCGCTGGCAAGGACTACGAATCGTCCAGACCGGTCGCCTTTGGGAAACGGCTTGGTGCCCCACGCGGGTTCACCACCAGCTTCACGAGGTAGCAGCCAGATCTGATAGAGCTTGAGCGGCACGTCACCCCGGTTGAACTCGGCGTGACGTATGCCCCTGCCGGCGCTCATGACCTGCACATCGCCTGCGGGGATCGTTCCCTCGGATCCCAAGGTGTCACGATGCCCGAGCAGGCCCTGGCGCACATAGGTAATGATCTCCATGTCACGGTGCCCGTGCATGGGGAAACCGCTGCCAACGGCGATTTCGTCGTCGTTCCAGACAATCAGGGGACCCAAGGCGGCGTGCGTGGGATTGCCGTCGGCGCTCACCACGAAATGGTGTTTCGCATGCAGCCAGCCGAGTTCCGCCCCATCCAATGATTCCCAACGCCTGTGTGTGAGCATGTCCGCCTCCGTTTCCCGCCATCGCAAATGCGACGTTTGTCGCCTGTGTCACCCGCCAAATTCGGCGCTGGTGCAAGTGATGAAACGAATGCTATATTTGCAATGAACTCGCGCATAGATGCTGAATTGGAACGCATCGTTGCTACAAATAGAACGATTAGAAGGAGTTGAAGTCTGCCCATGAACACCATCACCGACCTCAATGATCTTCGGCTCTTCTCAGAGGTGGTCGAACATGGAAGCTACACGGCGGCCGCTCGCAGCCTCGGCCTACAGACGTCGAAACTCAGCCGGCGCATTCGTGCCCTGGAAGAAGAACTTGGCGTGCGCCTGCTCAATCGCACCAGCCGCAGCCTGTCCTTGACCGAAACCGGGCGGCAGTTCCATCAGCATTGCCTTGCGCTGGTGGCCGAAGCAAAGGCCGCCAAAGATATCGTGGACCGCACGCGCTCCAAGCCGCAGGGCACCGTGCGCATCGCCTGCCCCGTGGCCTTACTGGAGTCCGGCATCTCCACGATCATCGCCCGATACGTACAAGACAACCCCGACGTCCAGGTGCTGCTGGATGCAACCAACCGCCGCGTGGATGTCGTCGAGGAAGGCTTGGACTTTGCCATCCGGGTCAGGCTTCCGCCATTGGAGAATACCGATCTCGCCGTCCGCCAGTTGGGCTTGTCGATCCACGTTCTGGTTGCCAGTCCCGAACTGGCGGCGCGCCATCCGGCGCCCAGCTCGATCGAATCCGTGAAGGAATGGCCCACTCTCTCCATGGCCAGCAGCAGCGAGCGATTTGTCTGGAACCTGGCCGACGTCGAGGGGCGCGTGACGTCATGGGTACATCAGCCCCGCTTGGCGACCGACGACCTGGCCAGCCTTCGGGTTGCGGCGATATCTGGCGTAGGCGTGGCAATGCTGCCCAGGGAGCTGGTTGAGGCCGATATTCAGGCCGGCCGCCTGCGACACCTGCTGCCAGGTCTGGCTAGCACACCTGGGCTTGTACATGCGATTTTCCCGTCGCGCCGAGGCATGGTTCCGGCTGTGCGTCACTTGCTCGATGCACTCGTTGCAGGATGCGAAGGTCTGAACCAGCAGCGCTAGAGCAGCGGGGTGCGACCTCGATATACAGACGTTGCAGCTCGACCATCGCATTCATGCCCGACCTGAAATTCAGCAGGAATCCAAACAATTTTTTCAGACTCGCTATGTTGCGAGAAAGCCGCCGTCCACAGCCAGTTCAGCGCCCGTAACGAAGGAGGACTGATTTGACAGGAGCCATACCGCAGCGGCAGCAATTTCCTCGGGCAAGCCGATACGTCCGACGGGGTGGGATATCCGAAGCTTCTCGAGCAAGCCGGCAAATTGGGGGTCGGACGTAAGCGCTTGAACCATGGGCGTATCCACAGCACCGGGAAGAATGGCGTTGACGCGGATATGCTGATGGCCATAGTCTACTGCGGCACCTTTTGTCAAACCCAATACCCCACTCTTCGACCCACAATAATCGGCCGAGCGTGGCACCGCCACCCGACCAAGAGCGGACGACGTGTTGACAATGGCGCCGCCACCGGTTTGCAACATCGCGCGTATCTCATGTTTCATGCAGAGGAACACGCCGTCGTAGTTGACGCTTTGAATACGGCGCCATTGCGTAGCGGTCAAGTCGTGCAGCAAGACGTTCGTTTGGGCGAGGCCGGCGTTGTTGAGCGCGCCGTCGAGCCGCCCGAACTTGTCTACCGCTGCCGCCACGAGCGCCTCGACCTGCGCTTCATCGGCAACGTCGGTTGCCACGAAAATAGCTTCACCGTCTTGTTGCCGAATCGCCGATACGGTGTCCTCCCCCGGCGCCCCGCCAATGTCGGCTACCACTACGCGCGCTCCTGCAGCAGCGCAGGCAATGGCCGCCGCCCGCCCGATACCTGAGCCACCGCCTGTGACGATGATCGCATTCCCTTCAAGAGCTCGGTTCATGCGCTTATGCTCCCTTGGCAATCAATGCGCGAAAAGCGGCGCAACGTCGATATAGATACGGTAGTCGTCGATTTGCCTATCGCGCACCCGCCAAATCGTTACAGCCGGAACAGTCAGTGTCGAGCCGTCCTTGCGCGTGTAGGTCACTTGGATCCGCGAGACAATTACGTCGTCGAATGCCCAGACATCAAGCAATTGATGCTTAATGCCGGCAATCAATGCCATGAACGTCTTCGAAGACTCGGCGACATTTGCCCGTCCAATGACAGGGTCGTTATTGGCATAAACAAACGTGCAGTTTTCCGTCAAGAAGCGCGCTAAGCGCTGCTCGTCCTTCGCATCAACCGCCTCGTACACTTCTGATGCATAGTCGAATGCTGCTGTGGGCGCCTCCGTAGACATGTCGAGTTTCCTCCTCAAATGGTGATTGAATACGACGTTATAGATAGCCTAGAGCACCGCTCGCACGGTGCCCCGCTGGGCTAACTAGGTATCTGCAATTGGTATGGCGAGACAACCACACCCGGCCGCTCAATGACTGAGCGATCCGACTCCGTCGGGCGCAGTTCTGAAGACGTTTGGCGGTGCCAGCCGCTTGACTAGCAAAGCAATACAGGAAAGGGCTCCGGCAACGGCGATCGTCGCGAAGACACCCACAAACGTAAAATGCCAGCGTACGAGTTCGGCTACGAGAAATGAGCCTGCGATGCCGCCAAAGCGGCCCATGCCGAGCATCCACGCGACACCGGTGCCACGCCCTTCAGTCGGATAAAAGGCGGCCGCAAGCGCATTCATTGAGGCTTGTGCGGTGTTCATCAGCACGCCGGACACGAGTACGATTGGCACGAGTAAGCCTACGTTTCCCGCGGTCGCTCCAATACAAAAGAGGCTGATCGCAGCGAGCGCGTAGCACGCGGCAATCACGAGATTTGCATTGAAGCGATCCATCAGCGCGCCGCACAGCACCGCGCCGACACCACCGAGCGGGAACAGTGCAGAGATCAGCGTCGCGCTCTTCAGGCTCAGGCCTGCATCCTTTAGCAGAATTGGCATCCAGTTGATTAACGCGTAGATAATCAAGAGGCCCATGAAGGCCGCGAGCCATAGCATCAATGAACCGACGATGTATGAACGCGACAGCACAAGGCCGAGCCCGTTGTCGCCCGTTCCTGGCTCGCTCTCGGTCAGTGCGAAGCCGCGCGCACTGATTGCTTCTTCGGAGATGCGCGCGAGAATTGCGCGGATGCGCGCTACGGGCTTGCCATTTGCAACCATGAAGCGTACCGATTCTGGCATCTTGAGCAATAGCAGGACACCGTGAAGTATCGGTGTGGCCCCGCCCAGCATCAGAACACTTCGCCAGCCGGCATGGGGAACCAGCCATGCAGCAAGCAATCCGCCCAAAGCCGCCCCGAGGGGGAATCCGCAGCACATCAGGCTGGTCACAGTTGCGCGGCGTCGTGTCGGGCAGAACTCGTCCATCATGGTCACCGCGTTTGCCATCGCGGCGCCGAGGCCGATACCCGTCAAGAAGCGTAGCACAGTTAGTTGTCCAATGTTTGTCGAAAATGCGGACACGACACAGGCAACACCGAAGAGGAACACGGATCCGATCATCAAGGACCGTCGCCCTACACGGTCGGACAAAGGGCCGGACACGAGCGCTCCGAACGCGAGGCCAAACAGCGCGGCACTCAGGACTGGCGCGAGGTCGGGCTTTGATAGATGCCACTCAGTCAGTAACGACGGCGCGATGAAACCGATTGCCGCAGTGTCGAAACCATCCAGCAGGACGATCACGAAGCACATGAAAAAAATGAGTCGTTGAAAGCGGCCGAACGGGTGCTCATTGATGAACCCCTGGACGTCAACGAGCGAAGCACGTTTCATCGTCTGTCTCCTATGTCAACCAGAGTTGGCGTGTCGACCAGAGTTGGCGCTTTAGCGCTTACTCTGGTCCCATACAAAGCTGTCAGTTGGAGTTAGCGCTTACTCCCGTCCCATGCAAGATGGTTGCCGCCAATTACGAAAAGTCGCACTGATCGCGCATATCACGCTGAATGACGACCAGAGCTGATGCACGACGCCTGCGCCGCACGGCAAGATGCGGCGCGTAACGCAGGTCGCCTGGAAGGCGTCGCCGAAGAAGCGGCCGGCGTGCCGATCAACCGACTCGTACCCGTTGACCGGTCTGATCAGACTGCTCAATCGCGGATAGAACCTTGTGAAGGTCGAGCGCGTCATCAAAAGCGGGAGCCGCGTGGGTTCCGAGGCGCAGATCGTCGGCCATTAACCGGTATATTCCTGCGACGTTTCGGGCAGCTACAGCATCCTCAAGACCGAAGTAGTACGTTTTCGGTATCTCGAGCTCGATGTAACCGTCTTGGCCTTTACGACCAGCTTCCACGCGCAGCGGCGAGATGTTCACCACAGGAGCCTGTTCGATCGCCGCGGTGATGCGCAGATCCCCTTCGGTTCCATTGATCTCCCATAGCAATCCGGTTCCGCGCGGCAAACCACCCCGAAGCTGCAAAGACAGAGGCGTGCCGGACTGAAGCACGGCGTTGATCATCACGTGATCGGGAGTCTTCATCGGGATGTTCTCTCCCGTTTCGACAATGCTCACGGTTTGCCGACGCCGAGACAATACGGCATCAACCTCGCGGATAGGGCCCAGGACACTTTGCGCTGCCGCAATGGCATGTCCACCAATGACCGAAAGCAGGGTCGCGCCGTTTTTGGAGTCCATGGCATAAGCGTCGCCGCGTGGCACGGATTCGCCCCAGCTGACCCCGGCACTGATATAGGCAGACGACAACACCTCTCCGACGTACCCATCGGCAACGAGCTTGCGAATGAATTGCACTTCAGGTGACGCAATAGCTTGAGTTCCAATAACGGCTAATGCCTTCGTTTCATTCGCGAGCCCAGCAAGCTCGGTGGCTTCGGCAAGTCCATTTCCAAGCGGCCATTCACAGTAGACATTTTTCCCAGCTGCAAGCGCCGCCGCGACTACTTCCTTATGGTATGGGACCTTTACCGTTACAACCACGACATCAATGTCCGGAGACGCGACGAGTTCCGCCACGTTCGCAAAGGCGCGTGGAATGTCAAACGCGGCGGCGGCGGCTTGCGCACTTGCCAGACTGGTGTTTGCCACGCCGGTGATTTCAAACACATCTGCCAAAGCGCGCAGGGCAGGAATATGCGCGGTGGTGGCCCAGCCGCGCTCAGCGCTCAGACCGACAATGCCCACACGAAAACGTTTTTCCATTGCTTCCTCGAAACCATTAAGTAACTTTCAGACCAACCCGTACTTGTACGACGGATCATCCTTATCGCGCCGCCCAACGTTGGAGTTCTCGAGTGGCGCCAGGCCGGTGGGGACTGGGTCCGAACGCTGGGAATCAAGCACCACAATCCGGTCGGCGATACGCCACTCACCAGTTCGCCGTTCCATCCGGTCGACGTACCGGACGTTCACGACCCAGTCCATGGCAGGCTTGTCGCCGTCAGGCTTCGTGCGGTGGGACGCCTGCGCATAGTGCTCCGCGTACGCCACATCGCCATCGACCTGCACGTACTGGTTGCCGGTAAAGTGTTGCGTGCATTCAAAGGCCGGCAACAACTCCGCAGCCCATTCAATGAATCCTTCCACGCCGCCGTTATAAGCCCCGTGACGATCAATCGCATCCGGGTGATAACACGAGCGCACGAGATCCCAGTCCATCCGGTCAATACCCCGGCAGTAGCGGATATGAACGCGCTTGATCTCTGCCTCGTCGAGAAACTGTTGAAGTCGCGATTCCAAGTTAGTCTCCTTTTATGTTTCAAGGGGCATAAGCGGTAGAGTCATTTGCTCACGCTCGGATGCGGTCCGTATTCGCCTGTTTCCATCAACTGCGAGGCCGCAATCGCCTTGGGTGTCCAGCGAAGCGTCGCACGCGTTTCCAGCAACCATGCCTGATAGGTCTCGGGAACGTTCTCATGAGGTCCGTGGTGAATGACACCCTTTGGCACCCAGGTCAACGTGCCAGGCTCCGTGCACCCTCCCCAGACACCAGGTCCTCGCACATAACAGATCACCTCATCAAAGTCCGCATTGATATGAATGGGGGGTCGACTCGAGATGCGCGAACTAAGGTTGAACATCAGCACGTCTGCCGCGCCGGACGACAGAAACGGACTCGGAGGCCCTCCTTCGGGCAAATAGGTGAGAACCTGAATCTTGTTCAGATTCAGCTTCCACACTGGAACCGACTCTGACAGTTGCAGACCTAGAGAAAGCGGGTCGTGCGGCATAGTGAACACTGTGTTCTCGCCGTCGGAGGTCTTCAATATCAGTTTCGTCGGTCCGCCCACGGGAATCTCTGGATCAACCCTGGCATACGTCAGGTCCCGCGCAACATTGAGCATTCCTGTAGGCGCTGGAGGCGAAAGCTTCAAAGCTGACGGGCTTTCGACGATGATGCTGCGCATGGCGTCGCCGGTCGGCGCGTATCGATACGCTATGGCACGTGGGATACAGACAAAGTCACCCTCCTCAGCCGTAAGACAACCAACATCGGTTTCAAATTTGACTTGGCCCGACTGAATGAAATGAATCTCGTCTGCTTCGACATTTCGGACCACATACGGCATTGGCTGGCGGCGACCGGACGCAAGCAACTTAACACCCAGCCTGGAGGTAGCCACCGTTGTCGGTAGAGCTTGCGCATCGTCCTGATCGTCAGGGATCAATCGATCAAGAACTGCTCGTCGCGGCGTATGCGGACCTTCTACAGAAAGATAGTCTGGCGCGTATGTCGATCGGGTAACGACAGAAATTGCACCCATGAACCCATCCCGAGTCCACAGTTGCACAGGAAGCGCTCCGCCATTTGTATGATCACTCATTTGCAATCTCCTTCGTTTTCAAACACACACAACAGGCGTGCCTCGTCGGACCTTCCGGGCATGCGTTGTCGCCACACCAGAGGCACTGCTCACCCTGCCTGCAAACGAATGGTCCCTCGATCTATCTTATGCAAAAGCCGGGCGAACAGTTGCGTGTGCAAGTGGCGCCGCCTTTGCGGCGCCGCCGCTCTTAAGTATTGTTAGCGGGTCGGCTTTCCAACCAGCGCCCGATACTCGTTCGCGGTTGCCGGAGTACGTCCGAGCAAGCCAGCGATGTCTCGCGCCATATTGAACATTTCAAGGTTGTCCTTGAGATGCTCGTCGCTGTTCGGGTACTTCCAGGGCGTGTCTTCAGTCCCGATGCGGATATGTAACCCCATCATCGTGGCAAGCGTCGTCATGTAAAGCGTTGCGCGTCCCGCCGCACAAACACTGATTACGGAGGTTGGATCAATCTTGCGAATCTGGTCGACCATCAGGAACATGTGTTGGGTCATGTCCTGCGCATCGCTGACCCAGGTGCCCGAGACCAGGGTGCGACCCACGTTGAACGGCAGCCCGTACAGGAGCAACCAGTTGTACGGCTTCTTGAGAATGCCTGTATCAATGAGCTTTCTCTTAGCAAGTTCAATCTCGCCGGAGCTATGGACGGCGAGTTCCGGCTTGACGCCAGCGGCCTCGAGCGCCTCGATTGCCGGCACCATGAAGGCTTCCGGGTGACCTGGCGCGCACGGCGCGACCTCAGTCAATCCCGCACGCGCTGGGCTCATGCAGATATCGAAGGTCGTTCCGTGGAGCACATTCAGGTTCGGGACGAAGTCGTTGCCAAAGCGCGCCCTGAGCGGCTCCAGAACGGCAGAATAGGCTTCGACGGGCGGAATGTCCCGGTCAAGGCGTCGACCCTGTTTGTCGGTCATCCATGAAAAGTCGATGTGAACGCCACATGCTCCGGCCTCGATCACGCTGGACGCTGCATCCACGTATTCCTCAAGTGAGGTGGTCGTTTCAAAGCGGCCAGACACAGCCGCGTTGATTGCGATCTTTTCTGAAACGTCCCATTTGGGCTGCAGTTCGGGTCCAGCAAGGAACTGGTACTCCTCCATTTCGCGCTTGGCAGCTTCCCAAAGTGGTAGTTTTTCGGTCATGATAATCCTCAACATAGGTAGTGAAGTAAGGGTTCGAATCGTTCCGAACCAACGGCAATCAGACTGGCAATAAGCGTCCCGACAGGGTTGATACCTCATGGAGCAGTTGTGCATCGCTGACAATTCGTTTTTGTTGTTCGACGCGTGAGCGGGTGCAACATCGATCCGCGCCCGTCACGCTTGAACCGTGCGGCAGACATGGCAGGCAGTTGCCTGTCGTGGCTATTACGTGGCGTTGTCACTTGCACACTATTTCCAGCACCATCTATTAGTTAGTAATCCTATTACAATAAAAAACGACACGAGTGCTGCCCCCAACCTTGGGACCGAGTCATAACACACGACCGATCTACCGTTACCGCAAGCGGATCATTTGTGCTACGATGATTCCAAGCAATATCGATTTATATCGAATGATGTGTCTTAGAATGAATAAAGTCAAGTGCAGTAGGGAATTCCCTAGGGGAACCACTTTGACTGCGCCCCTTGTTTGGGCGCCCCTGCGAACCGGCTAACCGCCGAGTCACATCTACACGTCGAGGAATGAGCGAATGGCTAAGCACTACTCCACCGCAATCGATACGACCCTGGATGCCATCGAGCCGTTTTGCGGCTCAGCGGGAAAGCAAGCGCCCGAGATCTTCGACGATCGGGGCAGAACAGTTCCATGGATGACCCGAACGTTGAATCGGCTCTATGACGGGCAAGCGCAGCGGATCCTCGACCGGGAAAAAGTGTCCATCGCACATTGGTACTACCTGCGGGTGCTGGCTCAACGCGGCGAACTGAATCAACTGGAACTGAGCAAGCGCGTCGGAATCGCCTCGACAACCGCTGTGCCCGCTTTGGACAGTATGGAAAAGCGCGGTCTATTGAAGAGGACCCGCGATCCGAAGGACCGGCGCAAGTACTACGTTAGCCTCACTGACGATGGCAAACGTCTGGTGGATCAGATGATGCCGGAGATCATCCACATGATCTCCGGCTCTTTTGACGGAGTGGACCCTGACGAGCTACTCATCTTCTGGAAGGTTTTGCATCAGATCGCGCAAAACCTCTCAGAGAAATCCAGCGAAGACTCGGTGGTCGATTAGCAGGCTAACGCCTGTGGTGGATGCACATATAACACAACGGCCGAGGCTTCCTACCGATACAGGCGGGAGAGACTCAGCCGAAAATTGCGCGATTTTCGAAGATGGCGCCTTAACACCCAATACTACAGACCGCTTGCTGTGCCAGAACGAGACGCACCGTCAGCAGCACCGCCGTATCCCGAAACGGCGGCTTGGGCTGTGGCGTTCTGTGCGGCGACCTTTGCTTCAGCGGCTCGGATGTTCTCGGGGTAGTGAACCCAGTCGCGCGGGTCGTAGCCAGCTTTCTCGAGCTGTGCCAGTTCGGCATGCACCTGCGCACGACTTACCGACTGACTGGACTGTGCAAACGACGCAACGGGTGCCGCAATAAGGGCAGCAATAAGGGCCGACCCAGTGAATGATTTCATCATGACGTACCTCAACGATTTTTGTTAGTGGCGCTACAAAAGAGCTTCTCTGCCACGGTTGAATGCAGTCTAAAGGACGCAAATCACTAGGGTAAGTACTAGTTTTTCCAACTCTCCGTTGCGGGCGCGTCAACAATTGACCAACACGGGTTCGACCGCTTCTCTTGCAGAATGTGGCCGTCCGGGAGGACCGTTCCTTGTGACGCACTAACCGTCGTTCGCTCCGATTCAGTAGCAAGGCGCTTGCTAAATCTTGTGGATGCGTTCCTGCCAAGACTCAAACGGGAGCGGTTTAACTGCGCATTTCGCCTACCCCATGGCTGCCCCCAACACGGCATTTGGTAGACATCCGGTCGCTATTAACCCGGTGACCGCGCGCCTTTCAGGCCTGGCCTCCTCGAAATCACCCACGCCTTCCCATCGCTAGGGAGATTCCCTAGGATTCTTGACTTTGGTCGTCCCGAAACACATTATTCGATCTAAATCGATCTGCTGTAGCATCATTTTATATCAACTTAACTCGGAAGTGAGGATCAGAGCAACCCGCACCTGTCTCGAGTCCGACAAGACCGAATGATTTCATCAGATCATGTAAACAACTAAGGAATACGAAGTTAATGACAGAAAGGAGGACGATATGCAAAGCCCACAATCACGAACATGTGAAGGACTTGAGAGCGTGTTTCGCGCCGGTGTTGGCGGTCAGAATCACTCCCACCTCAACAAGACTCCTCCGCATCAGGCATTCCAACCATTGGCCCAAAGCGTCACCTTGCTCGCCAAGCTGACGATGTAACCACAGGCAGGTGAAGTCATGAGAAACCGCTTCGGAACTCGAAATCTAATCGTGCACGAGCACGCGTTGGTCGGTCGAACAACTATCCGGCGAGATCCAGCTCGGGCGCAGCTATGCACTGGTATCTCGCGAATACTCCTTGAACCAGTGGCTTCAAGAAGATGCGGTCATGGTGGCTTATCTGCTCGTTGTGGTCGATGGCACCGCCTTTAAACATCAACCTCCGACGCGCTCGCACAACAGCGTAAGTGCAGTTCAAAAGCTTTCTTCTGCTTCGTTAACTGTCCCAACCAACATTGAATCGAAATTCATCACCCAATTCGAGGATCGTCATGTTCGATAAGTTCCGAGTCTGGCAAGCTGTAGCGCCAAAAATGCAGAACCAGTTTGTTGTGAAAGACGGGTCGCTTACCAATCAAGACGGCTCCCAAGACCTCATTGTCGAGCCGGCTGGGGGAATCTACCCGTGCAAGAAAGTAGTCAAGGATTTTCTTCGCAAAATCGGACTGCTTGTTTCGGCAGGTCTGATCTGCACTGCAGCACATGCGGCGGAAGACTCCCTTACGAACCGCCAAGGTGACATCACCCCGCTCTGCGGTACAAAGCCGATGATTGTTGGCGTGTCTGACGGATACGGCGGCAATACCTGGCGCAAAACAGGCCTTGCCGAGGTCAAGGATGAGCTAAGCCGTTGCAAGAACGTCAAGCGGGTCATCTACAGTAATGCTAACGGTGACCCGCAGAAGGCGAACTCGGACATCAACAGCATGGTCGCACAAGGGATCAACGTCCTTATCATGCTCCCGGATTTTGGTGCCGTACAACTCCCGGCCATGCGATCGGCCATGAAAGCTGGCGTAGCGGTTGTACCGTATTCGGCACAGATATCGGGAGTCGCTGGACGCGACTATGTCGTCAACGTCGTTGGCGACACAAAGCAGATCGGCGTTCTTTGGGCTGATTGGCTCGGAACAACGCTCAAAAAGGGAAACATAGTGTTCCTGGGCGGCTCGCCTGGTGCCGCCGGGTCCCAGAATTTCATGGACGGCCTGAAGGGCGGTCTCAAGAAGTACCCGAACCTGAAGCTGTTAAACGAACAGTTCGTTGTTACAAACTGGAGCCCGGTGGACGCGCAAAAGGCCACGGTGGGCCTCATTGCGCAGTACCCGCAGATTAACGCCATCGTTACGGACTACGGAGTGACTGCGCTGGCAGCAGCGAAAGCGTTCGAACAGGCACATCTTCCGGTGCCGTCCATCGCAACCATCGCAAGCGACAACGAGCTGAATTGTCATTACCTGTCGGCCAAGAAGTCTGGAACCGCCTTTCCCTACTACACGCTCGACGGCACAACGACATACGTGCGCTTTGCAGTGCGACATGGGGTAGCGGCTTATCAGGGCACGACAGACAACGAGTCGCCCGCGGTCCTTCCTTCCGCATACGCCGACAGCGCCCGTGGCCTCGATCCCAAGTGCGACCCGGGCGCGCCGCCTGATGCCGACCTTTCCTCAGCGCTCCCTCCAGAAAAGCTCAAGGCAGTGTTTGAGCAGTAATAGCTCGAGATAAATCATGAATGACCAGAACACATTACTTCAAATTGACGGCGTCACCAAAATCTTCCCCGGTGTGCGCGCACTCGATAACGTCACGTTTTCAGTGCTCGCGGGAGAAGTACACGGTCTCGTTGGCGAGAACGGCGCGGGTAAGTCCACACTCATGGCGGTTGCGTCCGGCGCGCTTGTCCCCGAAAAGGGACGCGTCGTTATCAATGGCATAGAAACCAGGGGCGACACCGACGAGGCGCGGCAACTGGGGTTGGCGATCGTGCGACAGGAACCGGCTCTAATGCCCGACCTGAGCGTCGCAGAGAACCTTTACCTCGGCGTACCCGAGGAACAACGTCCGTCTCTCATACGAACAAGCGAATGGGCACAGCAACTCCTACGGCAGTGGAGTGACGATGTCGCGATTGATGCGAGCGAGCGCGTTTTGAGCTTAAATCCAGAACAACGCTTCATTGTCGAGATCGTAAAAGCACTCGCCGCCAAACCTAAGGTTCTGGTCCTGGATGAACCGACCGAACATCTGCTGACAGAGGACGTCGATCGTCTCTTTGAACGCATTCGTAAAGTCACCGCGTCAGGCTGTTCGGTCGTCTATATTTCGCATCGCATTCGCGAAGTACAAAAAATCGCCAATCGTCTTACCGTGCTCCGCGATGGACAAGGGCAAGGGACCTACGACGCGGTTGGCCTCAGTGAGCAGGAGATTGTTGAACTCATCGTCGGTGGGGCGCTCGACCGGGAGTTTCCCGCCAAAGCTGGAAATGGCCGCACCGGCATGGTCCTCGATGTGGTGTCGCTACGTGGTGCAGGCTTCTCCGATGTATCGCTTCAGGTCCGCAAGGGTGAAATCGTGGGCCTGGCTGGCATAGACGGCAATGGACAGCGCGAGTTCATGCGCGCCCTTGCTGGTCTGGCCCGAAGCCGTGGGAGCGTCAATGTGAACGGGAAGCCGGCGAAACTGCGGAATTCCCAGGCCGCCGCCGCTTCAGGCATTCGCAGCCTCCCTGGGGACCGGCACAGGGAAGGCATCTTCGGTGAACTATCTGTGCGCGAGAATTTCTCGATCCGCAGTCTTCCGTTCGACTCCATCAAGGGCTGGATCAGCCAGGGAAGTGAAGCAAAGCGCACCACATTGGCGGTAGCCAGTTTCGCAGTCAAGACGCCGTCCGTTGAGACGCCAATCCGCTCTCTGTCGGGAGGCAATCAGCAAAAGCTGGTCCTGGCAAGCGTCCTGGCAAGCAACCCCGAGGTCCTCCTCGTCGACGAACCGACGCAAGGCGTCGACGTTGGCGCCCGGATGGAAATTTACAAAGTGCTTCGTCAGGCCGCTGCAACCGGCGCCGCTGTCATCGTCGTCTCCTCGGACGCGATGGAAGTGGCGGGTTTGTGCGACCGTGTGTTGATTTTCTCTCGCGGGCACATCGTAAAGGAACTGCGCGACGCGGCCGTCAGCGAGAACAACATCACGTCTGCGGTGCTTACCGCGACCACCGAGCGTGAGAGGGGTTCAGCAAGCATTCCGGGATTCTGGAAGTGGGCTTCTGGAGACTGGGCCCCTCTTGTCATGCTTGCACTGGCAGTCTGCGCTCTGGGTATCTATGCAGCGCATGTCAACGAAACCTATCTGTCCGCGCGAAACCTGAGTGGGATGTTGGCACTGGTGGCGACGCTGGCCATCGTCGCATATGGGCAGCAGGCGCTTATGCTGGTTGGAGGTATCGACCTGTCTGTCGGTCCCCTGATGGGCTTAATGGTCGTTATACAGTCCTTCTTCCTGAACGACGGAGCCGCTTTGGGGCACCAGCTGTCGGGATGGGTCATTGTGTTTCTCGTCGCCATAGCAGTCGGGCTAGTGAACTGGGTACTGGTCGGCCCCTTCCGACTGCATCCAATGGTCGCAACGCTGGCGACTTACATGGCTTTGCAGGCGGTTTCCCTTCTCTTGCGCCCCGTTCCGGGCGGGCTGATCGCTGATTCGGTGGTCGAGACAATTGGCGCGCAGGCTGGATTTATACCGATTATCGCCATTGTTGCTGTCATTCTCGCCGTCACGCTTGAGTTTGCCCTCTTCAAGACCAGGTTTGGTCTCGCGTTTCGTGGCGTGGGTTCACGGATCGAAGCTGCTCGTATGGCGGGCGTACGCCCGCAATTGACCTTACTTTCAGCTTATGTGGGCTGCTCGCTCCTCGCGGGCATCGCCGCCGTGCCGATGATGGCGCAGGTAGGGTCCGGCGACCCGAGCGCAGGCATCAACTACACGCTGGCCAGCATCGCAGCCGTCGTCATCGGCGGGGCAAGCCTGTTTGGCGGACGCGGCTCCTTTGTCGGCTCCCTGCTTGGTGCCCTCCTCATTATCCAGGTCAATGTGGTCACCTCATTTCTGGACATTGGAGATTCGTGGCAGTCGTACCTGTTGGGCGGGATGATCCTCGCGTCTGTAGCCCTCTATTCCAAGAGCAGAGAAATGGCGGTGGCGAAATGAGAAAGGTCATGAGCAATCAGGCAGACGCGGTATCGGATGTCTCGCAGTCATCCTCCCCGAACTTGAGGTCCGTTCGGATTCCAGCATTCAGTGAGTTCTCGTGGATCTGGGTCGGATTGATACTTCTCTTCTCCGTCAGCTCAGTGGTAGCTCCTGGCACCATGACCCGTGGTTCGATTCTGGCCATGCTTCCGTTCGCAGGCATCCTCGCAATTGTCGCAACAGGACAGACCCTGGTTATCCAGCAGCGCGGGCTCGACATGTCAGCAATTGGCATGGTCTCGCTTGCCGGCGTGGTGATGGCCCGCACCGGATTCGGCCTCGATTCCATCGTCCTTGCTGTGATCTTCACCGTGTGCGTGGGTGCGATTGTTGGAATCGTCAATGGAACATTGGTCTCGCAGTTTGCGATCACACCATTGGTTGCAACGTTGGCAGTCAACGCGCTTCTCATTGGCGGTGTCCGCTCGTTGACCGGCAATGTTCCCGTCAACGTCCCGACCATCATGCAAACCATCTCACACGCCCAGTTCATTGGTTTGCCCGCCAATGTACTGTTCGCCTTCGCGTTCGTGGTAACGGCGTGGTTCATCACCCGGAAAACCGCGATCGGACGCAGGTTTGTCGCTGTGGGCGTAAATCCGCGCGCGGCAGAAGCCGCTGGAGTGAGGGTCCTGCAGTACAAGATTGGTGCTTACGTCGCGTCTGCAGTGTGCTTCTCTGCCGCCGGAATGCTCCTCGCCGGGTTCATTGGTAGCGCGTCGCAGACGTCGGGTAACGACTATCTGCTTCCCGCCATCGCGGCTGTAGTTGTCGGCGGCACGCCATTCACTGGCGGAAAAGGCAGCGTTATCGCGAGCGCGGTCGCGGCGCTGTTCATGGCGCAGCTCAGCCAACTTGTACTGGCACTTGGTGCGGGACCCGCAGTTCAGTTGTTAGTGCAGGCGTGCGCGATTCTGCTCGCAACCACCGTTCGCCATCTGCCAGCGGCGGTAAGAACGTTTCGCAAAAGCTCGTAGTGGAAAGTAGTAGCTGAGGTCTGTGCCATTCTCTTTCGGGCCAAGCGTTGTATTGACTCGAAAGACGGGAATTTCGGGCTGGGGACCTGACTTTGCAAGCCGATTGCACCGACCCGGCAGAGGTCGCCAAGCAATCCCTGGAGACTTTTTTATAGTGAGGATAACGAAATGAGAAAGATCATTTTTTGCGCATCGTTGATGGCTTTCAGTGCCTGCAACACCTACGCGCAGAGCACTGTGACCCTGTACGGACGCGTCTCATCGGGACTCGATTTTGTCACGAACGTCGCAACGCCAAACGGTCAGTCGAAGAACAATTTCAGGTTCGGCAGCGACCAGTACGGATACAGTTGGTTTGGCCTGACGGGCAATGAAGATCTCGGAGGAGGCTTGCACGCTGTCTTTAAGCTCGAAAGCCTTTTTACCTCCGGAACGGGTCAGACTCCACCTAACACGATCTTCACTCGCGACGCGTATGTGGGTTTGTCCGCCGATAAATACGGAAGTATCTGGTTTGGGGAGGCCATGAGCCTGACCGACGAAACCGGTTGGTACATTGACCCGCTCGGGGAGCAGGTGGGGATAGGTGTTGGCAACTTCGCATTCGGGCGAGCGTGGGGTCCTCGGTCAAACGTCGTAACTTACAATTCACCCAATTGGGCCGGCTTCTCCTTCCGCGTGCAGGACGGATTCGGCAACAAGGCTGGAAACTTCCGCGGCGGACGCCAGTTCAGTGTGAGCGCACAGTACACACTCACCAGCTTCGCCGCGTACGGAGTTTATGAAGAAGTCCGCGACACCAACGGAAAATATTCAAGCCTGTACGCCGCGTCACGAGAATACATGGCCGGTGCCACATACACGTTGGGCGGACTCAAGTTCTACACCGGCTATCAGCAACTTGTCTCATCCGGACAGGACACGGTCGCCGATACGTTTAATCCTAGCGCCGCCACACGCAGCCAGCAGGAGTGGATAGGTGCCTCGTATCAGGCTAGCCCCGCCCTTTCTGTCCAGGCCGCCTGGTATCACGGTAACGTGAATCATGGCGGCGGTACGGGAAATCTCGGCGCCGTCGGCACCACCTACAACCTGTCAAAACGCACGTTCCTCTACCTGACCGTCGGAGCGATGTTCAACGGCAAGTCTGCCGCTTTCCCGGTTGAGACAGCCGACTCCCAACCGCTGCCGGGCCACAACCAGCAAGGCGGCTACTTCGGCATCATGCACTACTTCTAACCGATGGCTTGATGGCGTACGGACACCGGTACGCCATCACTCATTGGCGCGCGCAAGCGCGCTTCCAGCGCTGAACACCACCTTTCCCGCAGTCTGAGCAAGGCTCGCGTCCCTGGGCTGTTGTTCCTCCCCTGGACGCAAGTGTGCAAACGAACATGTGTGCCTGCCCGCCCTACGCAACCTTGCATCACGTCGGGTAAGACGGACACAGCCGCGTCAACACGTCGTTCGTGGCTATACCAACGGCGTAACCGTGTTTTCCACACCCAGCAGAGCCCTCCCATAGAGCTCGGCACCAATAGCAGGGAGGACAATCGCATGACGGGCCGCAGTGTTCGAATCACGCCACCAGCGTTGCACCGGACTCCCTTCGGCGAAGCTTCCCGCGCCGTGAGCAAATATCAGAGCGTTCAAAGCGTCGGTAATGTCAGACGCTACGACACCGGTATCAGCCCGGACCCGCGCCCGTGTGATGTAGCTTGGCGACTCATTGCGGCGGGCCAAGTCGTCGATCTCATCCGCAGCGTGGAATGCGCGCAAATGTGCACTATCGATCTTGAGTGCAGCTTCCGCTACTTGCACCTGGAATACGGTCGAATCGGTTTGCTTGGTAGCTCGGCAACGTCTCGACAACGACGATCATTCAAGTCGCGGTCGGGCACCGCGACGGATCTGGCAAGCTAACGCAACGCCAGGATTGGATGCACTAGTTTTTCAAACGAACCGTACATGCCTGCCTGTTTCTACGGATTCCTCGATGGTTGCAAACTGAGTCAAACCCCGGCTGTGCCTGCTGCCAATACCCCCTTGCGCCTCAGATAACGCCCTTCAGGCACTCCTCCGCACGCCAGCCGTGCAGCCATTGCAGTGCGTCGTAAAACTGCTCCTGTGTGCGGCCAACCCAAAGGGAATTCCGAACTTGTCGCTCAACGCCCTTCGCGTGATAGATACGGCCCATCTCACGCGCCGAATACAGCACGCGAGCCGTGCGCGGAATACGTGATGTCTCGTACAGCTTGAACGCGGCTTCGAAATCGCCATCCGTCGCAGCGACGGCGGCGCCAAGCGTGACGGCATCTTCGAGCGCCTGGCAGGCGCCTTGCGCCAGGTATTGCGTCATCGGATGCGCGGCATCACCGAGCACCGTCGCGCGTCCATAGCTCCAGCGCTCGACCGGGTCCCGGTCCGCCGTGGCCCAGCGCTTCCATGAAGTCGGCCGATCAAGCATCTGATGCGGCAACGGATGAATACCTTCGAAGTAGGACAGCACTTCCTGCTTGCTGCCTTCGCGCACACCCCATTCCTCCTTCTCGCGACTATGGAACGTGACGACGAGGTTATATTGGCGGCCGCCGCGTAGCGGATAGTGCACGAGGTGACAATGCGGACCGGCCCACACTACAGGCGCATTGATCTGCAAATCCTCCGGCATGTTTTCGACTTCAACGACGGTGCGATATACGACATGCCCTGTCACGCGATGCTCGTCGCCGATCAATGCCTTGCGTATCGCCGACTTCACGCCATCGCAGCCAATCACGGCATCCGCGCGGTACCGCGCACCGTTCTGATCAATCACAGTCACGCCGTCGGCGTTCTGGTCGAGCTGGCAAACCTGCGTGTTAGTTCGAAACTGGATCAACGGATGATCCTTCACAGCTTCGAGAATTGACAGGTGAATGTCGGCACGATGAATCACCGCATACGGATTGCGAAAGCGCGCACGATACGAGGCTCCGACGTCGATTCGTACCACTTCCCTTGCGTCAAGCGCGTCCATCAATTTCAGGTAGTCCGTGAATACGGCGCGGCTGCGCGCTGCCTCACCGACGCCCAGCGCATCGAGTGCGTTAAACGCATTTGCGGCCAGCTGGATGCCTGCGCCGATTTCCTGGATCTCAGGGGCCTGCTCAAGCAGTTGCACGCGAATGCCTTGACGCGCGAGCGCCAGCGCGGTGGCCAAGCCGCCAATGCCGCCGCCGATCACGAGCACGTGTCGGCCGTTGTTGTATGTTTCACTCATGACTGTCTCCTGTGTCGACGGGACTTGGCGCTTCAGCGCTTAGTCCCGCCCCATGCAATCAACCAATGTAATCTGGCTGGCGCTGCGGCTGCGCAGCGTCGAATGCCGGGTGTTTCGATGCGTGTTCATAGACGGCGAGACTGCGCGGATACGGACTCAGATCGCAGTCCATGCGCAACGCGTTGGCGATCTGTGGCACAAGGCATACATCGGCGAGCGTCGGTTGCGCGCCAAAGCACCACGGGTCTGCGTTGCTGCGTTCGAGCAAGCGCTCGACGCCTGCCATGCCCTCCGCGATCCAGTGCCGATACCAGGTGCTCTTCTGCTGCGGCGTGACCTTGAGTTCCGTTTCCAGATATCGCAACACCCGCAGGTTATTGACGGGATGAATGTCGCACGAGATGAGCGAAGCGAACTCGAGCACGCGCGCACGCAGTACCGGTTCGAGCGGGATCAGGTGCGGCTCAGGGTGCTTCTGGTCGAGGTAATCTATGATCACGAGCGACTGGCCGAGTCTGAAATCGCCATCGATCAGCGCCGGCACCGACGCGGACGGATTCACGTTCGCCACATAGTCCGCGGCGCGATGTTCGCCGACGCGGATGTTGACGGGCAGCGTCTCATACGCGAGTCCCTTGAGCGCGAGCGCAATACGCACGCGGTACGACGTCGAGCTGTTGAAGAAGCTATGGAGTTGCACGAGTAGACCTCCGATCAATGCAGGTTACGTATCTCAGACCACGCGCACCGTTACTTCCCCAAGACGCTCGACGCCGACCTTCATCGTGTCGCCTTTCTTCACCGCTCCGACGCCTTCGGGCGTCCCTGTAAAAATCACGTCGCCCGGTTCGAGGCGGAAGAACTTCGACAGATACGCAACCGTCTCTGCCACAGACCAGATCAGATGTGACACGTCGCTCTTCTGTTTCGTCTCGCCGTTGACCGTCAGCCACAGGGCGGCGTTCTCGAAGTGCCCGATCTCGCTTGCCGGATGAATCGGCCCGATCGGCGCCGAGTGGTCAAACGCCTTGCCAATCTCCCACGGACGGCCCATCTCGCGCATCTTCATCTGCAGATCGCGGCGCGTCATGTCGAGGCCGACCGCGTAGCCCCATACGTGATCGAGCGCGCGTTCGAGCGGGATATCCGAACCGCTCTTGCCGATCACAGCGACGAGCTCCGCTTCGTAATGATAGTTCTGCGTTTGCGACGGGTAAGCCAGCTCAAGCGTTTCGCCGTAAGCGACGGGCACGACGGCATCGGCCGGCTTGCAGAAGAAGAACGGTGGCTCGCGATCAGGATCGAAACCCATTTCGCGCGCATGCGCCGCGTAGTTGCGGCCCACGCAATAGACGCGGCGCACCGCGAATTGAGCGTCGCTACCGGCGACGGGAACAGCGACGGGCGCTTCGGGCGGGAAAACAAAAGACATGATGAGTTCTACTCGGCAAATAAAGAATGGATCACGCGCCGCCAAAACGGCGCGTAGAAAGGTAAGGGATGCGCCTAGCGGCGCTCTTCGCGCAGCAGGTTAAGCGCGGCGAGCACGGGACGATCCGAATAGCTGAACAACACGCTTTCCTCCGATGCCGCTAGTTGCACGGGCGCCCACGACGGCGCGACGAACACGTCGTGCGGCTCGAAGGTGAATTCGTCGTTGCCGATCTTGACCGTGCCACGGCCTTCGACGACGCAGTACACGGTTGCATCGGTGCTGCGATACGTGCGGCCCTTGAAGCCCGCAGGCAGGTATTGCATGAAGGTCGCAATGGTCGGCATCGGCCAGCCGCCCGTGGCCGGATTCACGTAGCGCAGCTTTACGCCGTCCCATTCGTCGAGTTCGCCGTTGCGGTGCAGCGCGTCGAGCGCTTCGCGGCTGCGTTCGTACGGGTAGCTGAAAATCGGTGAAGTGGGATCGGACACGCGATGCCGCACGGGCACCATGTTGTGGCCGAAGCGCGCGAAGCTATCGCCCTCGGGGCGCGACACCGGCTGCGTCGCCTTGGGGTAGTTCTCGGCGAAACCGGCGTCCATCTGCGCGACGAGCGGAATATCAAGGCCATCGAGCCACACGACAGGCTCTCCGCCCTCTTCGACTGAGGGATTGCCGTGGTCGTGCCATGTCCACGACGGCGTGATGATGAAGTCGCCCGGATGCATCGTCGTGCGCTCGCCGTTGACAGCCGTCCACGCGCCCTTGCCTTCGACGATGAAGCGAAGCGCCGACTGCGTATGCCGGTGGCTGGGTGCAATCTCGCCAGGCAGGATCAACTGGAGTCCGGCGTAAAGGTTCGGCGTCATGCTCGACTTGCCAGGCAGGCCTGGGTTTTCGAGCACCAGCACGCGGCGCACGGCTTCTTCCGCGCTGATCACGGAACCCGCCTGCATCACCAGGTCGCGCACCTGCGCGTACTTCCAGATGGCGGGCTGCGCTTTCGGTTGCGGCGCTTTCGGCACGAGGTTGTGCAGCGATTCCCAAAGCGGGGCCATGCGCTGCCGCGCGATTTGCTCGTAGTAGACCGCGCGCGATGCGCCCGGGTTGTTGTTTGTCATTCGCGTCTCCTGTCGACCGGAGTTGGCGCTTTAGCTGTCGACCAGAGTTCGCGCTTTAGCGCGTTACTCTGGTCCCATGCAAAGCACTTACTCCGGTCCCATGCAAGATGGTTGTGTTCGTGTCACCTGGGTCGGGCGCGTCGGCGAATCACGCGTCGGTCCGATAGGCCCTGTGCATGATTTATATGCGACAAAGCTATACCCAGTAAAATGGCGAAAACATCTAGCCCATATGGTTTCGGATATAGCTCCGCAGCCGTAGCGGGAATCTGAAGGGGGATTGGGCGATGGACTGGACTTACCGTTTTCGTCTGAGGCATCTGCAGGTACTGTTGAGCCTCGCGAGCACGGGCAACCTCAGCCAATCGGCAGCGGCGCTCAACACGACGCAGCCGGCGCTGTCGAAATGGCTGAAGGAGCTTGAGGAAGACATCGGCCTGCCCCTCTTCGAGAGGCATGCGCGCGGTCTGCGGCCCACGTCGTACGGCGAGGCGCTGATCGAGCATGCGCGCCGGATCGAAGCGCATCTCGACATTGCGCGTGACGATATGCAGGCGCTGCGCGCGGGCGGCAGCGGCCTCGTCAGTATTGGGACGTCGGGTGTGTCGGCAGCGGACACGGTGCCGCTCGCCGTGTCGCGGCTTCTCGAACGCATGCCGCGCGCGCAGGTGCGGCTTGTCGAAAGCACGATGAACCAGCTAATGCCGCAGTTGGCGCGTGGGGAACTGGATATCGTCGTCGGCCGCTCGGGTCAACAGTACGACGATCCGCGGCTGCAGACCGAGACGCTCTACACGGAGCCGATCAACTTCGTCGCACGGCCTGATCATCCGCTCACGGAAAAGGCAAAGCCCGACTTGGACGATGTGCTCGCATATTCGTGGATCGTCTGGCCGCAGGGCACGCCCGTACACAACGCGCTGGGGACTGCCCTCGCGGCAGCGGGACGCACGCTGCCCAATCACTGCGTCGAATCGAACTCGTCGATTCTCAATCTCACGCTGCTAAACAATACCGATCTGGTGGGCGTCGCCTCGCATCGGGCCGCGCTTCGCTTCGAGCAGCTAAACGCGCTTCGTATTCTGCCCGTTCAACTCGAAGGCTTCGGCTCAGTGTCGGTCTACTGGCACGCTGAGAACATCAATCGCGCGGCGGTAGCCATGGCATTGGAAAGCCTCCGCGCTTTCGCGGATCCGCACATGAAAGAATGGCACACCGCTTAACGCCTCAGACGCTACCGCCAGTTCAATCCACCACCGTGTCGCTTTGGGACGTTTGGTTCAGGTTTGTTTCGATCTGATGCATCACTTTCCAAAAGGTACGCATATCCTTCTGAGTGATACCGTCGAGTGACGCCGAAATCATGCCGGTTAGTTCGGGCAGCATTTCATCTACCAACCGTTTGCCCTCAGCCTTCAGAGTGACAAAGTACTTTCGTCTGTCGTTTGGGTCTCGGGTTCGCTGCACGAGGCCACGCTTTTCGAGGTTATCGAGTGCAGGTACCGCAGTGGTGGATGCAATGCCCACACGCTTGCTGAGTTCCAGCTGGTTCAGTTCACCGCGCTCGGCCAGTACACGAAGGTAGTACCAGTACGCGATAGCGAGGTTCTCCCTGTCAAGAATCTTCTGCGCTTGTGCGTCGTAGAGCCTGTGCACCGTTCGCGCCATCCACGGCACAGTCCTGCCGCGATCATCAAATACATCAGAAGATTCTTCCGCTCCCGGTCCCGGTCGTACAGCAACGTTCACAGTTGCTTTGGCCGCAGTGGAGTTTGACTTGGGCATTCGCTCATTCCTCGACATAAGGGTGGCCAATCGGACGCGGAGCCGATCGGCAAAAAAGATGACGATTACATGCATCCTGCCAAGGGGATTCCCTAGGGTCCTTGACTTTGTTTGTCCTGAGTCACATCATTCGATATAAATCGATCTTAGATGGAATCGTCTTTGTACAAATAATCCGTCACAAGGAAGATCATACAACAGGTACCGATGTATTCGTCTGAATCTGCGGAGCCTCTTATGGTGCGGTACCGCAAAACTGACGTGTAACGGGCAAGTGAGACGCCACGGGCGCATTTCAGCTCACGAAGGATTCATATGCAAAGACACATCCTCATATTCATACTCTGGCTGATGCCGACCGCTCTACGGATGGCGGCACGCATGTTTGCTCCCGTGCGTGAACATCTTGGCGCGGGAAACTGGGTGATACAGCTCAGGCTACGGGACAATAGCCTCGCGAGGCAGCTTCATTTCAGAAACGGCACCGTGTCGGCGCGCTGGGGGGTAACTGCTCAGCCCGACGCCGAGCTTGTCTTCATGGATGCGGCCACGGCACGCCAGATGCTGGCGCCAACGACCGATCATGCGTTCCTGATTGATGCACTCAAGAACTTCAAGATCACGCAAGGCGGCAGTGACCAGGCGCTCGTCTGGTTCGGTCAACTGGTGAACACGATGAAGACGGCGTCCTGGCGCACGGGCACCCGGATGAAGGATGGGACCACCCGTTATGTCACGCTCACCAATGGGGGACCGGTCTTCGTCTTCGTCAAAAACGGCAAGATCATCCGGACAACGCCCATTGATCTGGCGCAGGAGGACGGACCAAGCTGGACCATCACCGCACGGGGTCGCCGGTTTTCACCCGCACGACGTGCAACCGTCAGCCCGCACGCGCTCTCACTCAAATCCCTCGTCTATTCCGACAAGCGGATCCTTTATCCGATGAAGCGGGTCGATTTTGACCCGAAGGGTGAACGCAATCCTCAGAACCGGGGGCTGTCGGGCTACGAGCGTATCAGTTGGGACGAAGCGCTCGACATCGTCGCAGGCGAAATCCGCCGTATGAAGCAGGAGCATGGTCCCGGCGCTATCGCAATGGCCACGGGTGCACACCATCAGTGGGGAAACGTCAACTACTACCTGAGCGCCATGCAGCGCTTCGGTAACCTGATCGGATACACCCGCGTCGAAATGAGCCCGATTAGCTGGGAAGGCTGGTACTGGGGCGCCATGCATCACTACGGCAACAGTCTGCGTCTGGGCACGCCGAGCTTTTACGGCACGACGGAAGACTGTCTTGAACACGCGGAGGTGATCGTCTTCTGGTCGAGCGATCCCGAGTCGACCAATGGGGTGTACGCCGGGTTCGAGGGCACTGAGCGCCGCTTGTGGGCCAAGCAGCTCGGGATACAGTTCGTTCACATCGACCCCTACCTGACGCAATCCGCCCAGTTCCTCGGTGGAAAATGGCTACCGATCAGGCCTGGCACTGATTCGGCGCTCGCGATTGCCATCATGCATGAATGGATGATCAGCGGCAGATACGATAAGGAATACATCGCATCAAAAACGACGGGCTTCGACGAATGGCGTGCTTATGTTCTCGGTGAAGAGGACGGCACACCGAAGACGCCGGAGTGGCAAGAAGCTGAAACCGGCATTCTCGCGAAAGACGTTCGCAGTCTCGCAAAGTTGTGGGCGTCAAAGAAGACGTACCTCGCTGCAGGAGGCCTCGGCGCAGGCTTTGGCGGCGCATGCCGCACTGAAGCGGGGGCCCAATGGACGCGAAGCCTCGTCATGATGATGGCCATGCAGGGATGGGGGAAGCCCGGGATCAACTTTGGCAATTTGCAGATTGGCGCCCCCCAGGACCTGAACTTTTACTTTCCCGGCTACGCCGAGGGCGGAATCTCGGGCGACCTGACCTACACTGCGAGCGCGGCCAACAACTATTGCCGCATGCCTCACATCATCACGATCAATCCGGTGAAGCAGTCTATCCCTCGCCAACGGCTTGCCGAGGCCATCACGCAGGGAAGTGCGGAAGGCTACTTGTGGGACGGCTTCTCGACTGAAGGACAATTTGGCCAATACTCATATCCCAAGCTGGGCCATTCGCGGGTTCACATGCTGTACCGCTACGGCTCGTCTTCTTTCGGCACAGTCCCGGGCTCGAACAGACTCATCGAAGCGTATCGTCACCCATCCCTCGAGTTCGTCGTCAATCAATCCGTATGGATGGAGAACGAAGCGCAGTTTGCAGACATCATCCTGCCAGCGTGTACCGCCCTCGAGCGTGACGATATCTCTGAATGGGCAAACTGTGGCGGCTACATCCAGCATGCGCAGAGCCAGCTCAATCACCGCATGATGATCATGCAGCACAAATGCATCGAGCCTCTCGGAGAATCCAAGTCAGACTATCAAATTTTCCTGGAGATCCTGACAAGACTCGGCCACGGCGGAATGTACTCGGAAGGCGGTGGGTCGGAACTGACCTGGTGCGAGCGGATATTCAACTCCACGGACCTGCCGAAGCAGACCACCTGGAAGAAATTCCTGCAGAAGGGCTATCACGTGGTGCCGCCTCCCAAGGACGATGACAAGCAGCCAGTGGACATGCGCTGGTTCGCAGAGGGCCGCACCAAAGACTTACCAGAAGCGAATCCTCTTCCCGGCGTGTATTCGACTGGGTTCAGCCAGGGGCTGCCAACGCAATCGGGCAAGTTCGAGTTTGTCCCGTCCAGCCTGCGCCGTATCGAGCAGATCGATCCCGCGCGGCCGGCGGTCAATCGATATATCAACAGTCAGAGCGGTGTGAAGCAAAGGTTCCCGCTACAACTCGTGACCAATCACCCGGTCTACAGCTTCCATACCCAGGCTGATGGGAAGAATAGCCACATCAGCACGATCGATGAGCACCGGAGGAACGTTGGAGGCTATCGATACTGGGTCCTGCGAATTGGTTCCAAAGACGCTTCGGCGCGCGGCCTGCGTTCGGGCGATCTGGTCCGGGTCTACAACGCCCAGGCGTCGGTCATCTGCGCAATAGACGTTTCGCAACTCGTCAAGGATGGCGTCGCACGCGGAAACGAATCATGCGGCGAACTCGATCTGATCCAGACTTCGGTAGGTATCGTTGATCGCGGAGGTTGTCTCAATCTCCTGACTCCAGGGCGAAAGATGAGCCCTACCGCAGACGGGATTGTTCCCAACAGTTGCTGGGTGGAGGTAGAGAAATGGGACACAACAATGGAGAAGGCAGCATGACCGGATGGGCACTCGTAGTGGACGTTTCCCTCTGCATCAATTGCAGAAACTGCGTGATCTCGACAAAAGACGAGTACACCGGCAACGAGTTCCCCGGCTATTCGGCACCGCACCCTCCGGAGGGCCTCGATACGATTCGTGTCGAACGCCACGTCCGGGGAGAGGGTTCACTGGTGGACGTGACTTATATTCCGAAGATGTGCAATCACTGCGACAACGCTCCATGCGTCAAAGCAGCGACCGATGGGGCAATCTATAAACGCCCGGACGGCGTCGTGATCATTGACCCGGAGAAGTCACGCGGCCGACGGGATCTGGTGGCGACGTGCCCGTACGGCATGATTGAATGGAACGAACAGGAACAGGTGCCGCAGAACTGGAATTTTGACGCGCACTTGCTTGACGCCGGATGGAAAGAGCCGCGTTGCGCACAAGCCTGCCCGACAAAAGCGCTCCGTGCGCTAAACATGCCAGACAAAGACCTGGAAGAAATGGCAAAGAAGGAACACCTATCGGTCATTCACCCGGAGTTTGGCACAAGGCCTCGCGTCTTCTACCGCAATCTGGATGACGCTCTAAGCCATCTGGTAGCAGGCAACGTCTGCGAAGCCACTGGCGACGGTCGGCTCCAAAACCTGGAGGGTGTCGAAGTTGTGCTGCACGACTCCGCTGGCGGGAGCGAACGCACGACGACGACTGACCACTTCGGGGATTTCCGGTTCTCGGGTCTGACTGAGCAGACTTCGACAATCGAACTGCGGGTCCGAAAGGACGGCAATGAAAAAATCATCGCGACAAGAGAGCGCACAGGAAGCGTCAACCTCGGCACGCTGTTGTGTTGATGTCTTATGAAGCGCGTTAAAGCATTTTCCACATTCTGACATTCGCAGGAGACACACACATGAAGCTGAACGACAAGGTGGCGGTTATTACGGGCGGAGACAGTGGCATCGGATTCGCTTCGGCACGGCTGTTCCTTGAAGCAGGCGCGAATATCGTCATCATGAGCAACAATCCGGAAACGCTTGGCGTTGCTCGCGGTCAGCTTGGCGCCAAGGTCGTGACAATTGAGACTGATGTCACGGATACCCAAGCTCTCGGCGCCGCGTTCGCAGAAGTGGCTCGCCAGTTTGGTCGTATCGACGTCCTGCTTGCAAGTGCTGGCGTGGTATCTCCCACCCCTTTGGCCAACGCATCCAGTGAGCTCTTTGAACGCATACTCAGGATCAACGTCGCCGGGAGCTTCTATACGGTACAGGCCGCGCTGCCATACCTGCGCTCTGGATCATCAGTTATCCTGATTGGCTCCGTCGTAGCAACAATGGGAATTGCAGGATTCGGGGCATATGCTGCGAGCAAAGCTGGACTATCGGGCATGGCGCGAGCGCTGGCCTCGGAACTCACGCCTCAAGGTATTCGTGTAAACACACTGGTTCCGGGTCCCACTCGAACCCCAATCTGGAGCACCATCGCTCACACGGAGAGAGACTTGCAGGAGCTTGAGAAAAGTCTGATCAGGAGTATTCCGATTGGCCGTCTCAACGATGCCGAGGAGGTAGCCCAAGCGGCACTTTTCCTCGCTTCGGACCACTCAAGTAGCATGCAGGCGGCGGAAATCGTTATTGACGGTGGCGCATCCCGTGCCCCACAGGGCGCACCCGCTTATCGCGTTTGATGTCGCGCTTGATTGCCCACGGGAGATTCAGGAGAGGCCGTAGGCCGCATTTGCGGCCAGCGGCTTGTGCCGTAACCTCATTTCTGACTCGACGAAGGAAGACAAGGCACACACCGGCGCGTTGAAATCAGGCACGCCGGTGTCCCCGCGGTCAAATGCCACTCTCGCTTCAAGGTCCCTCGGTAGCATGCATTTGTCGCGCTATGTCCTTGTTGCTCTCCCTCAAATTGCAAAGCTTTCGAGGCTTGCCGGATGGAACAGCTCACGCGGTTCAAGCCGGCGACTTGACAGTCCCTCTGCAAAATGGCGGGCGAGAAAACGGTCAATGGGATGCTCATTGTCCGAGAAGCCGTATGACCAGAAGTCCGTACCCATCAGTTTGCGGGCGGCACGTAGCTGGTCCTCAACGAACGGCAGGGTAACTTTGGTGGCCGCCGTATCACTCAGACGTGCCAACGCGAGGGCTTTAGACTTCTCAAATGCCTTCATCAATGCGCCTGGTAGCCAGGGATGACTCTCTGCGAGCGTCTTGCGGACTCCAAGCGTGTGCATGATCGGAAACAGCTTCGTACGCGCATACCAGTCTGCGGCAGCTTGATGCGGATCGTCGAACAGATACTTGACCTGGGGATGCCCACGGTCAAAGCATGAAGGCGCTCGCGGTCCAATGACGGCATCTATTTCCCCGTCCGCCAGCAGGCTCGAGATCGTCTTGCCTTCGGGCGCGTTCTCCAGCTTCACATCCGAAGGCAAGTTCAGCGTGATTTTCTCCACCCTTGTCGGATCTTCGTATCCACCGCGCACCCAAGTCACGTCAGAAGGCTTTACACCGTACTCCTCCTCGAGGAAAAGACGTACCCAGACGTTTGCCGTTAGCTGATATTCCGGCACCCCGATGCGCGTGCCCTTCAGATCTTCCGGGCTGTTAATGCCCCTATCCGTGCGCACGTAAATCGACGTGTGTCGAAAGGCTCTCGATGGAAAAACCGGCACGGCGATGTAGGGTGAGGTCCCCGCGGCAGTCTTCACTGAGTAGCTGCTGAGCGAGAGTTCGCAAATATCGAAGTCAGCGTGTCTGAAAGCGCGAAAAAAGATCTCCTCGGGATCCTGCAACATGAAGACCGGGTCCACGCCCTCGATTTGAACCTCACCGTCGACCAACGGCCTGATCCGATCGTAGTTGCCTACGGCAACGGACAACTGAAGCTTGCTCATTGTTTCTCCTCTTGCTGAAAATCCAACCTTTGCGAGGTTGAGGCTTTGCCTGTGCCCATGGACGTTCCAGACGACGGGCAACGTCGATCTCAATCTGCAACTGTCAATATTAGATTCATATCGAATCATCTTTCATGGAATGATTTCTGTCAAGAAATTCTGAGCTCGTCATGTGCCGAGGTGTTGGCCGAGAAACCGCAAGGAATCACGCATCAAGGCTGGATGGGAAACATGTGCACCTGCAGCAAGAAGCATCGGGACAAGACGTGCCTGGAAATTTCCCTGAATTTCTTGACATTATCCATCCCTAAACGCATCATTCGATATAAATCAATCTCTAAACGTATCATGGTATATCGCATTATCTGATCACGGCACGATACGCACTACGCTCTTGTGATGAGGCCGCTTTTCAGCGGCGCGCGAGCACACCGCTTTTTTTTTAACAGATCTGTCAGAAACTCTTAAGAACAGGACAAACACCATGGGCACCGCAACGACGGAGAACTGGGACCGCGAGGTCGACGTCATCATCATGGGTGCAGGCACCGCAGGCATGACGGCGGCGATCGTGTCGAAGAACGAGGGGCTTGTACCACTCGTTCTCGAGAAAACCGATCAGGTCGGCGGAACGTCCGCGTGGTCGGTGGGCATGATGTGGTTCGTCGACAGCGCGCCAATGCGGGCCGCTGGCTTCAAAGATTCATTTGATAAAGCGCGCAAATACTTTGCCGAGACTGTCGGCACGAGTGTCGAGCGCTCATTGCAGGAAGCCTACATCCTCGAAGGCCGTGCTGCCCTCGACTATATGTTGCGCAACTCCGCGCTGGAGGTCGTGGCAGTCGACTACCCGGACTACCACCCCGAATTGGAGGGAGGCATGTTTGGTCGCGCTCATGCCCCGCTAGAATTCGACGCTCGCAAGCTTGGGCCGCACTTCAAGCATCTACGTGCTCCGCTACCGGCGTTTGCACCGTTCGGTGGCATGATGCTTGACCTTGTCGACTTGCTCCACTTCCTTTCCTTCACAAAGTCAGCCCGGTCGTTCTTTCACGTGATGAAGCGCTTTTTGCGCTATGGCGTGGATCGGCTGAGATATCACCGTGGCACCCGGCTCGTTGGCGGAAACGCTCTCATCGCTCGCCTGTACAAGACAATACTGGATCGGCAAATCGAAATCTGGCTACGGTCATCAGCCACCAAGCTGATCATCGACGACGGTACCGTTATAGGCACAGAAGTGGTTCGGGACGGCCGCACCATTCGAATCCGCGCTCGCCAGGGCGTGGTCATTGCGACCGGGGGGTACCCGGGCAGCCAGGAAATGCGCCAGGAACACTCACGCAAGCCCACCGTCGACCTGACACTCGGACTGCCTGGCAACGTTGGCGAGGGTATTCGTCTAGGTCTATCGGCCGGGGGGCGGCTTGACCACAACTCCGAGGACACGGGTTTCTATGTGCCAATGTCAGTGTTGTCAAACGAGACGGGCGATAAGGTGTTATGGGGGCACTTCATGCTTGACCGTCCCAAGCCCGGCTTCATTGCAGTGGGCAAGGACGGGAACCGCTTCACCAACGAGGCGGCGTCGTACCACGCTTTCACCCTCGGGATGTTCAATGCTGGCGCCATCCCGGCATATCTTGTTGCGGACGCGGCAACAGTAAAAAAGTACGGCATTGGCGTCATCCTTCCCGGCAGTTTGTCGCTGCGGCGCTATGAGAAGACGGGATACCTCTTTAGCGGCCGGACGCTGGCTGAACTTGCTGGCAAGATCGGCGTCGAGCGAGGCGGGCTGGAACGCAGCGTCGCGCGCAACAACGAATTTGCAGCCACTGGGGTGGACGCAGATTTCGGGAAGGGATCGTCGGCCTACAACATCTACAAGGGCGACCCTACACATTCACCCAACCCCTGCCTTGGGCCCATTGAGCGGGGTCCTTTTTACGCTGTCAAGCTGATGCCGGGTGATTTCGGTACAAGCCGTGGTCTAGTGACCGGAAGTCACGGCGAAGTTCTTGATCACGATAACCGTCCAATTCCTGGACTTTACGCTTGCGGTAACGATATGAACTCCCCAGTGGGCGGACACTACATTGGTGCCGGGATTACACTCGGGCCCGCGCTGACGTTCGGATATCTGGCCGCCATGTCAATTGCCGGAAGTCGGCTGACGAAAGTCGGCAGCAAAGCGAACGCCCCTTCCTCTTCTACCCTAAACGTTCGCATTATTTAAGTCAGTTGCATCGATGAGAAGAGGAGACTGCGATGAAGCGACTTGTTTGGGCTATGGGCGTGCTTGCTGCTTCGGCGCTCTTATGGAGTGAGCGAGAACCCGTCCAACGAGCAGTCAAAAAAGAATGCGTGCGCCTACTACATCGGCTCGGATTTGCGTGACGCAATCGCGCTCGCCAACAAAGTCGCCGGCCAGCAGCCGACGAAGTTTGCCGCATGGGCCAAAGCGAACTTCGCGATCCCGGCAGCCACCTGAAAACACACCTCTCCGAACGAGAAGGCTCCTTGAAGCACACGAAGAACGAGCGAGTCCCCGCTGTCATAGCCGAGTCCAAACAAGACCATCAACCCGTCACCCATGTCGTTGTCGATGTAGCCCCGTCCTTTTCGATCGACTGATCGCCGGTGAGGTTCGCTAGCAAGAGCGATCAAAACAATCGCAAGCATAGGAGAGACGCAAGAAGCGCCGGATGATTCCATAGCGCCAAGCACAACAGAATACCAGGCAACAAAGAGAGACTGACATTAGCCATATCCTGTTGATCACATCCAGGCCGCGTCTGTCCGCCATCGCTGCTTGACCTGTTCGAAGTGTACTCATCAAACCACGAACGAGCTAATACCCATGAGCCGGATTCCTACCCACACAGTCGAGGGCACGCCGGATGCGTCGATAGGTACTCTCGAGTTGCCCGAGACTACATCCTGCTCGCCGTGAAAGATCTGGTGTTCATTTACATCGGAAGGTCATCCGTTCATTGAACAACGGGAACGCTCCGCGAAAGCCGCATCCAGCCGGTTCAATACGCTTATATCCAAGCCGCGAAGCGCCGAGTTAATCAGATCGAGATAGACTCCGATGTACCTTTGTCGCTTTTTGTGGCGACGAGCAATGGGGCTTGCCTCGTCGCATCGACCGAAATACCGTCCACCAGCCCTATTGCAAGGCGATCAATGCTTCTGGCGGAACGCCTCATCGACCTTGATGCCTCTAGTGTGGCGGGGGTGGATCCTGAAGAGCAACAGGATGACTTACTTAATTCGACACTAGCCATCGAAGTCTCCGCCGCGAGTTTACCCCGAGGCAAAACCCGCTCCGAATGTCGAACTCGCTTACCTCGATCGCGTTGTTTTGATTAGCTCCTTGTTCGCCTACTACCCTTCCGCTTTAACCTGAGAATGTCAAGCAGAGTGCTTGTAACTTATTCCCGCGACAGGGCTTCAGGCATTCGGTGGTGTGCATTTTGCTTAACTGTTGCAGTTCAAGGATTCCGGCATTGGATCGGATTCCAACAAGGAGGAGACAATGCGCAATGACATCGGCCACGACGTCGCCGCGGTAGGAGGTGCTGTCCGGGTCACTCTGTTGATCTGCGATTCGCACGAGCGCTCGGAGGCCTTCGGGCTAACTGCATCCAGCCGGCCCGACTATGACGTCTTGCCCGCGTCCGAGCTGAATCTAAAGCTGGAGCAAAGCCGGGTGCTGTACGCGCACGCCATGCCGGTGATGGCGACGCTGCGCGAACAAATTCTCAATACCCAAAGCATGATCGTCCTCACCAACGCAGACGGGCTGGTGCTTCATTCGACCGGTGATGATGACTTCCTGAAGCGTGCGGAAAAGGTCGCCCTGCGGCCAGGAGCGAACTGGGCGGAGAATCGCCAGGGTACCAATGCAATCGGTACCGCGATAGCCGAGCGCTGTCCCACTGTGGTCCATGGCGACCAGCATTACTTGGCGGCGAATCGCTTTCTGACCTGCTCCAGCGTCCCGATCCTCGATCCCTATGGTGAATTGATCGGTGTGCTCGACGTGACCGGCGATCATCGCAGCTACCATCAGCACACGATGGCTTTGGCGAAGATGTCGGTTCAAATGATTGAAAACCATCTGTTCGCCAGCATCTTCAGCGAAACGTTGCGAATCCGTTTTCACGGCCGCGCAGAATTCCTCGGCACATTGATGGAAGGAATGGTCGCGTTCACGAGCGATGGTCGCTTTCTCTCTGCCAACCGCAGCGCCCAGTTTCAGTTAGGGCTTCCCCTGACGGCGCTGCGCGCACACACCCTCTCCTCGCTCTTCGGATTGCCCTGTTCGCAATTGATCGACCGCATGAGCAACAATCAGGGCCAGCCCATACCGCTTTGCCTCCACGACGGCGTCGTCGTTAGCGCCAACGTGGAATACCGCCGTCAAGCAGCGGCA
>Ga0073928_10001393_pt1 | contig 46935 bp, 42 predicted proteins | sample PaiPotPPA55metaG_FD_76969 | JGI IMG/M metagenome (GOLD analysis project Ga0073928, IMG submission 76969) | Iron sulfur acid spring bacterial and archeal communities from Banff, Canada, to study Microbial Dark Matter (Phase II) - Paint Pots PPA... ...
CAATGCGCGCTCGCCCTCCTCCGCCGCCACGGTAAATCCCCATAGCGCCGACTCCGCAAACGAATCCCGCACCGCCCGCCGCTCGTCCGCATCCTCGCTCACCGCGCGAAATTCCAAATTCGATTGCACCAGCAACACCTTCGGCCCGCTCCGTTCGAACCGCACCACGCGCGTCCCGCCAAGCTGCCCGCGATCCAGCCCAATATCATTCGACCCAATCCCCGCCGGCATCGAGCTCTGATACAAAAACTCCGTCCCCCACTTGTCGATCTCCAGCCACAATTTCCCCGCCTTCGCATCCCAATAAATATTGAAATACCCCGCCATCTTCTCCATCGACTTCGTTTTGTCCGAAATAGAAGTCGTCTTGTCCGCAGTCACCTCGCTCTTCGCCTGCGCAAGCACGCGCAGCGTGCAAGACAAAGTCGCTGCCGCGATCACAATCACCAACACCAGACGCTTCGACATTTCCGCCGCCTCCAAATTCACCATCTTCAAATAAGCTAAAGTGTTTTACACCAAAAGCACCAAGCGCGCCGGAAATTCCCTCTGCTATAGTTGTAAAGCGCCCCGACGTTGTAGGGGCTGCGCTTTAGCGGGGCCCAGCGAGCGAAGTGAGTGACCTGCTTTTAGCCGTTGCATTTGTAGCGGCTCGCTCGTCTTCAGACGGCGAGCGCGCAAGCCGCAGTGAATTGGGGGTCGGAGTTTTGGCTCCGACATCAAGGAGCGCGATAAATGGGCTTTAGCCCCTGAGGAAAAATCTTACTCTCGCCTTCGCACAACCAACCGTGACCAAACTCCGCATCTCCGTAGTGCAATATCTCAACACCGCCCCGCTAATCCGCGGTCTCACCCACGGTTCCCTACGCGCCCTCGCTGGGGCAAGCTACGACCTCTCCTTTACCGTCCCCTCGCAATGCGCCGAGGCCCTCCGCACCGGCGCAGCTGACGTCGCCATCATCCCGGCCATCGAGTACCAACGCATCGTCAGCCAAGGCATCCCCCTCACCATCCTCCCCTGCCTCGCCATCGCTTCGAAGGAGCGCGTCCGCAGCCTCCTGCTCATCAGCAAAGTTCCCATCCGCCAAGCCCGCCGCATCGCGCTAGACCCCAGCTCCCGTAGCACTCAAGCTCTAACCAAAATCCTCGCCGCCAAGCGTTGGCAAATCACCCCGGAATTCTTCGAGTCCTCCCCGGTCGCCAGCGCAAACGCAAACGGCGGCAATCGTGTCGCTGACAACGGCGAAAATCTAGATACTGGCACCGCCGCCATGCTCGCCAACGCTGACGCCGCCCTGGTGATCGGCGACGCCGCGCTAAGAATCGCAATCGCCGCCGAAGCCCGCGGCGTGAAACCCGGCCCCGACGCCGAATGGCTCACTACTGGAGCCGCAATCGGCGCCGCCTCGCTCTCTCAACTTCACATCTATGACATCGTCAAGGAATGGTGGCACCTAACCGAGAAGCCCGCGGTCCTAGCTGTCTGGGCCGCCCGCCCAGACCCCGCCAATCCCAGCCTGATAAAAGACGTCCCCATAAAAGACGTCGCCGCCGATTTCCAAGCCTCCCGCGACTTCGGCCTAACCCAAATCCCCCAAATCGCTGCCGAAGCCGCCCAAGAAATGCGCCTCCCCGAAAAAGAACTCCGCCTCTACCTGGAAAAAAATATCGACTACTCCCTCGACGCCGAAAACCTACAAGGCCTGCAACGTTTCTTCCAGGAAAGCCAATCACTTGGCCTAATCTCAGTTCTGCAACCCATGAACATTGCTGGCGATATGGGTACCATCGCCGCCCATTCCCTCTGATCCCCGAACGATCAAAAAGATCGCTAAATTCCCACCGGAACTGTACTTGCAACCGGCACCTTTCGTGCCACATGCGCGTCGGCCTAATCGTTTGGGGTCGTCCCCGCCGATTTCTAAACCTTATAACTCTGCGTTGAGGTCAAGCATCACATTCGTAAAAGAGGAGGAGTACCGGCTACTGAGATTCTCCCAGCCTCACGTGAGGCGTGCCGGTCCAGAGTGGTGAAACGTACCAGCAACAGGAGAGGGCTGTGCGTTATTGGGAGCTATATGCAGGAACACATGCCTCCCGGCGCGCGTGGCTTTCCAGCATCTTGCTCGTGTGCGCCTTAGCCACATTCACGCCTGTTGCACTCGCCCAAGCCCCGAATACGAATAAAAGTCCCACCCAAACGCTCGCGGGAGTCATTCGCGGCACGGTGACACTTACCGATCAGCAGTCACAAACAAAACCCCTTGAAGGCGTGCGCATCGAATTAGACAAACCACCTCCTGATTCGAACCCTCTGGCAACGACTACGGACGCGGACGGACGCTACGAATTTTCGAACGTGCCGCCCGGCGTCTACAACCTCCGAATAAACCAGCAGGGACTTAAGCCATTTCTCAAATCGGTGACACTCGCCCAGCGCGAGGCAAAAATCGAAGATGTCGCGCTCACTTTCGAAACTGTCGCGCAAGAGGTCCAAGTAACGGAGCACACGGAGCCGCTATCCACCGAAAATTCCGCGGCTGAATCCACAGTGAGTAACCAGCAGCTAGAGAATTTGCCGCTTGCGAGACAGAAATACAGGGATGCATTGCCTGTAGTGCCGGGCGTAATTCGCACACTCGATGGAAAACTCAGCATGCGCGGCACCTCGGAAACCCAAGGCATGCTGCAATTGGGCTGGGCAAAGACCGTCGATCCGGTTACTGGTTCGTTCTCCATACCTGTGCCGATGGATGCCATCCAGTCGTTCACGGTGGACAAAACTCCCTTCAGCGCTGAAAACGGAGGCTTCTCTGGTGGATTGACGACCATTGAAACCAATCCGCCGTCTGGCAATTGGCATTACGGCATCAGGGATTTCGGCGTTCGACTTCGTGGGAAAAACGGTCACCTTGTTGGTATTTCCCAGGCGACGCCGGGAGTTTCTTTCGGCGGTCCGCTTATCAAGGGGAAGCTGAATTTTGCCGAATCGTTTGAATACGATGTCCGACGAGATTGGGTACGCGGACTGGCCTGGCCTCACAACGAAATCAAGCGGCAGGGATTCAATTCATTCACAAGTTTTCAGGCAATTCTTTCTCCTGCGCACGTGGTGAATGTGGACGTCAACGTGTTTCCGATGCGTACGCAGTACGCCAACCTTCGGGCGCTCATTCCGCAGACGGCAGCGTCGGACTACAACCAAAAGGGAGTTTCTATCGGCGTTTCGGATCTTCATAACTTTGGGTCCGACCAACTTTTGCGCATCGGGTTTCGTTACACGCGATTTGATAGCAATGCGCGCGGCCAGGGATTCGCGGACATGCTGGTTACTCCGGACGGTTGGGGCGGCAACTTTTTCGATACGTGGAACCGAACTGCCAACCAATACGAAGTGTCTCCGCTGTATCAATTCGCGCCGTCGAAGTGGCATGGTCGCCACGAAATAAAAATTGGTATCGACGTCACGCATCGCAATTACGACGGAACCGCCTTGCCTCGCCCGATTCAGTTGCTCAGAGAAAATCAGACGGCGGCGGAGATAATCAGCTTCACGGGCCAGCGACCTCTCAGCGCCGCGGCGACAGACTTTGAAGAGTTTGTCCAGGATCACTGGACGATCAACGAACATCTCGTGCTCGATGCAGGCGCACGTTTGACCAGCCAGACCGTTGGCCGAGCTGCGGCCATCGGGCCGCGGGTCGGATTGGCCTACTCGCTGGGAAGAAATCAAAAAACGGTTTTTCGCGCTGGAGCTGGCCTCTTTTACGATCGCGTGTCTTTGCTCGAATCGGACTTCGCGGAGAATCCGGTCCGCACGATTGGTTTGCTTGACGGATTCGGTCAACCATTGGGAACTCCGATTCCTTTCGTCAATTCCTACATCGCCGATGGCAGCGGACCGATTCTTTCGCGTTTGCGCTCTGAGCCCAACACTAGCCCGCGAAGTTTTGTCGGACATGCCGAGATCGATCGGCAACTTTCGCTGAACTACATCCTGCGCGTCAGTTATCTTTACAGCCAGACGAACAATTTGTTTGTCGTGAATCCGGTGGCAAACGTCTTTGGGCCGAATGGTCTGCTCGGGCTCTTCAGCACGGGAAAAGCTCGCTATCACGAAATTGAAACTACTCTGCGCTTCCGCCCGGTAAAAGCGGCGGACGTGACGGTTTCCTATATATGGAGCCGCGCGCGCGGAGATTTGAATACGATGTCCGACATCTTCATAACCTTTCAGCAGCCGGTGATCCGGCCGAACGTTTCAGGCATTTTGCCTTCCGATGTTCCTCATCGAGTGGTTGTCTTGGGCGTTGTGCACCTTCCCTGGCAGCTCACGCTGACTCCTGTTGTTGACGTGCACACGGGTTTTGCGTTCTCCAACCTGGACGTGCTGCACAATTATGTTGGAACGCCGAATGGGCAGCGCTATGCGACTTTTTTCTCGCTGGATGCGCAAGTCTATAAGGACTTTCCTCTGCGGCTGCCGTTCGTGCGGCTTAAGACCACGCACAAGTTTCGCTTGGGAGTGTATTCGATCAATCTGACGAACTATCACAATTTCAACGACGTCTACAACGTCGCCACGACGCCCCTTTTCGGCCAGTTCACCGGCTTCCAGCGGCGAACCGATGGCTTGATCGTCAGCGTCGTTGACTGAATTTTTACAACAGTGGGTAGTGGATAGTGAGTAGTAGGTAGTGGCGTTATGACCCCCCCACCCCCGGTGTGTTTGCGTAAATGCGGTAGATAAAGGGGTTAGTAGGCAATTCGGCGTAAAAGCGGTAGATAAAGGCCTTACGGTGCCGGTCGGCGTACCCCTCGGCTTCGCTCGGGGCAAGAAAGCGGTAGATAAAGGAGTTAGCGCCTGGGGCAGGTAGTGGGTAGTGGCGTTATGACCCCCACACCCCCGGTGTGTTTGCGTAAATGCGGTAGATAAAGGGGTTAGCGAGCAATTCGGCGTAAATGCGGTAGATAAAGGGGTTAGCGAGCGATTCGGCGTACCCCTCGGCTTCGCTCGGGGCAAGAAAGCGGTAGATAAAGGAGTTAGCGCCTGGGGCGAACGCAAAAAGTTGAGTGGCGGGGGAAAGGAGAGACGAAACGGGGACAAGGCGCGAGGGTTAGAGGTAGAGCGGCGGGGGGAGTAAGGGACGTTTGTTCGAGATAACACGCGCAACCATACCACAGATCGGAACGTATGTCAATAGTAAACTGTAGGTTACTTCTTTTGAATAAGATGCGAGCACTCTTGGGGAACAGGAGGCTCTCAGTGCAAGCGGTAGGAGCCGGGGGTGAGGAATTCGAGGAGGTTGAGGTCACGGAGGACTTGGAGTTGGTGGCGGAATTTATCGGGGAACCGGCCTAAGACCGTCATCTACATCAAGCGCCTTCCTTCGAATCCCGTTTTTTGCTCTCGCCCTCAGTCCAACGGGCCTGCGGTCTTATTTGGGGAGCCGCTTCACGACGCGCGTTGCTTTGGGCGTTCTTACTCTTAGGCAATGCTTGCCTTTTCCGGATTGCAGCTATAACTGGGAAAGTGCGACCCGCTATTTTCCGTGCATTGCCGCGACTGTCACCGGCGAGCACCTGCCACCAGTTTCTTCTGGTAGCCTTTCCTTGTGCCTTCCATTCCTCCATGATTTCTTCGATCATTTTGGCCACGTATTCGTAATCGTTCGCGCGGAGCCATTCACGTGCTGTTTCAGTTGACTGCATCATTTACTGCCACGCTAAACCACTCGCCAAATGTAAACGCGGTTTTCAAATCCACTCTCGATCATCCATATCTCATCTTCGCCGTTGACGACCTGTATTATGCTTCTCACGAAGAGAATTTCGAAAAACCACCGAATTTGCTCGGCATCACCCTTGTCCTGACACGGAAAGATAAACCTTGTGACCGCAGTTGTCTCGTCGATGAGGTAACGCTTCCGATAGGAAGGATCAGCCGCTTCTGCCCGCGTACAAAGCTGCTCAGCACGGAAGCGCCCGTTTACATGGCTGATCGAATACCCGACAAAGCGGCGAGCTATCCACTCGCATAGGCGCTCCAGATAGGCATCTTTAACTTCGTTAGACTTTTTCGGAAAATGCCGAAAGAGTTCCGCCTCATCTTGGGCGTTCAATTTTGCAAGAATGGTGTCTTTGTAAAATAGCGTATCTAAAGTGATCTTTAGGTGAGCCTCATTCGACAGCGGCATGAAGAACTCGAATGTAAGGTTTATGTAGGTGGCGGGTTTATAGTCAGACAAAACTCGGCGGACTTGTGTGACGTGTTGTTGGAACTTATTCCAATCCGCGAAAGGTCTGAACGATTCGCTTACCAGGTATTTGTTGTTCGGTGCCTCTACTACGAATTGCTCATACTGTTTGGACCAATAAGTCGGGAAGGTTTTGCGTTTCCATGTTGTAGTCCGCTCCAGATCGGCCTTGCTAAAAGGCTGCTGGGAATCCAAGTGTTCGGTTAGAAACTCAAACACCTTTCTCTGATTTTCGTCGCTAGCCATGCCACGGACCCTTTATTTGTCTCCCAGCGCCAGGCCGAAGAACAGCCGTAACCAAGGCTCCAGATCATTGAACTCAACAGATTTGCCAGTCGAGATCAGGAAGGCCTTCATGTTTTCAGTGAATCCTGGTCCTGTGAACACAACTAAGCCATCGATTGGCCATGCTTCTATGTCTTGGATAATGGATGGGATCTTCTCTTCGGCAGTACCACCAACGCTCTGAAACTTGCATTCGACACCAAGCGTTTTCGCGGTTTTCGGATCCTTTAAAACGACGTCTATCCGTCGTTCTGCGCCCCAAATGCGTCTGGCCACTTTGAATTGTTCCCGAACCTCAAGTCCGAGCTTGCTACCAAGTTCGCACACCGCCTTGCAGAGCTCGTCGCCGCTTGCTACAGCCTTCGCGCCTCCGGCCATTCCGGAATCTCCCTTTAGACAGCGGCCCGTGCCGTAAGCCGAAGTACCTGCTGTTCAGATTGCGCAGCTCGCTGTATTTGCAGCTGTCCGTTGCCGTCCTCTTTAATCCTTTCAACTGAGACGCGAATCCACTTGGGATCGATTTCGATGCCGCGGAAGATTCGCTTCGTGCGTATCGCTGCTAGAGCTGTGGTGCCGCTGCCGGCGAACGGATCGAGGACTAGGTCGCCTTCGTTGGTTGAGGCGAGGAGGATGCGTTCTAGCAGGGCTACCGGCTTTTGGGTGGGGTGTTTGCCGAAGCGCTTTTCCCACGACTCAGGCGGACGGATTTCCCAGACGGATTTCATTTGCTTGCCGCGATTGGTTTCCTTCATGAGCTTGTAGTTGAAGGTGTGGCGGGACTTTTTGTCCTTGGCGGCCCAGATGATGGTTTCCGTGGCGTGGGTGAAATAGCGGCAAGACAGATTGGGAGGCGGGTTGGGCTTGACCCAGGAAATGTCGTTGAGGAGCTTGAAGCCTAATTGCTGTAAAGCGAAGCCGACACTGTGGATGACGTGGGCGGTGCCACTGACCCAGATGGAGCCGTTAGGCTTGAGAACGCGCTGGCAGGCGGCGAGCCATTGGAGGTTAAATTCGTGGTTGCCATCGGGGCCGCGGGATTTGTCCCAATCGCCTTTGTGGACGGAGACCATTTTGCCAGCGTGGCAGGTGATGCCGCCGTTGGAGAGGAAGTAGGGCGGGTCGGCGAAGACGAGGTCGACGGAATTTGGTGGGATGGCAGCTAGTATTTCGAGGCAGTCGCCGTGGTAGAGGCGGAGGTGGTGCTTCGGATCGTCGAAGGCGGGCGCGGGGAGATTGTTTGCGGCGATGGACCCGTTGGACGGAAGTGGGATGGGTTTGGACACCAGTTTGGACACCGAACGATCTGGATCGTTGATCGAAAAGGGATCGTTGATCAAGGGGTAAAGCAAGTCAAGGTGAGGGCGGAACGATTTCGGAGCGGAGGGCGCTCAGCACTCGAGGAAAAAGCAGGTCCCTCACACCGCTCGCAAAATCGGCGAGCGGGTTCCCCTCGAGGATCGGGGCAAGCGGGATGACACGCACATTCTACCGGCCGGTGGGGGCTAAATTAGGTGGTTGCGATCTGCAACTTTGGAAACGACGTCTGGTAGATTCCGGCGTCAAGAGTCAGTAATTTGTACCCGCTCATCATGGCATGCGCTCCAATCAAAAAATCCGCCAGAATCCGCCGCGGCTCCGTGGCTCTTTGTTTCCTCCGCCGTACTGAATAACTCTGAAAGGCCCTTCCCACCTCTCGCCATGCTCTCTCTCCCAATTCCCATTCCACCTCAATCCTTGTTTCTTCGCAGAAGCGGTCGACAAATGCCTCAGTGCGCCCGGGCGCCGCCAACAATTCCGCATAGACGGTCCCCGATATCACGAGCGAACCTTGGTCAAACGCTTTATCCAACGCTGCCCGCGCTGGGCGATGGAGAGTGTCTTCCGCATCCCAAAGCGCCACAATAACGTTTGTATCGATGGCAGTCGTCATTCTTCGTCATATCCCCGTCGTTCACGCATCCACTTCTGTAGCGCCTTCTTGCCCTTTCCGATTCCTGGATTGCCGATTCCCATGTACTTTGCAAAGGGACTCTCTTTTCGCACCGCCGTAACTCGTATTCCCTCGCCATCTTCCTCGAACAAGAGTCGATCTCCGGCGCGCACGCCCAGCTTGCGCCGAATCTCGCGTGGCACCGTAACTTGCCCCTTGCTTGTAACTTTGGCTTGTTTCTTCATGACCCCGCCTCTTTCCTTACTTTAGCATAGCGCTCCTTACTTGGTGAATTGTTTCCCCGTGTGCTTCCCTGCCTCCACCAAACAGTTCGAGGCGTTCAAACCTTTCGATATTCCGAGCTTTCGACGTTTTCGGCTAGAATGCTTGTGACGCCATGAGCACGCATAAACATTTTCGTCTGAGCGTCGCGAAGGTCCGGCGGGCCAAAAGGCAGGTTCATGTCGAAACTGAGACGGAAGCTATCGAGCGCGCTCTGGATTTTGTAATTGCCGAGCACGAGAGAAACGAATTGGTAACAGGTGCCAATGACCGCTTCTTGAGAAGCGGTGCACAAATCAAGGATGTGTACGGAAAACTTAGGAAACAGATGATTCCATGAGACTGACGAAACAGCAAGCGATTGAGATGCTCGAGTCCGACGATCTGGTCGGGCTTGGGATGGAGGCGCATCAGATGCGCCTGGCTAAGAACGATCCGCGGGTGGTTACTTACCAGATCGATCGGAACATTAATTACACTAATTTTTGCACGGAGTACTGCTCGTTCTGCGCTTTCTACCGGCCGCTGGGGGCTAAAGACGGGTACATCCTTTCGTTTGAAACGATCTACGAGAAAATCGACGAGATGCTGGAGCTGGGCGGCACGGGGATTCTGCTGCAAGGCGGGCTGCATCCCGACCTGCAAATCGGCTACTACGAAAATCTGCTGCGCTCGCTGAAGGCGCGCTTCCCGCAAGTGCATCTGCACTGCTTCTCGGCGCCGGAAATTCTGTGCATCGCGGAAGTTTCGGAAATCAGCGTGCGCGAAACGATTCAGCGGCTGATGGACGCGGGGCTGCAATCCATCCCGGGGGGCGGCGCGGAAATTCTGGACGACGAGATTCGCTCGAAGATCGCGCGGCTGAAATGCACGAGCGACGATTGGGAAGAAGTGCATCGCATCGCGCATTCGCTGGGACTGCGCACCACCGCGACGATGATGTTCGGCTGCGGCGAAGAGCTGCGCCATCGCGTCAATCATTTGGAGCGCTTGCGGCGGATTCAGGAAGATACCGGAGGCTTTACTGCGTTCATCCCGTGGATGTTCGCGGCGGAAAACACGGCGCTGGGGAAAAAGGTGCAGGAAGCTACCGCAGTCGACTACCTGAAGACGCTGGCGGTTAGCCGGCTTTACCTAGATAACATTGATCATATTCAGTCGAGTTGGCTTACGCCCGGGATTAAGGTTTGCCAGGTGGGCTTGCAGTTCGGGGCGGATGATGTGGGCAGCATCCTGATCGAAGAAAATGTTGTGTTCGCGGCTGGCGTGAAGAATCGGACTAATGAGAGCGAGCTGCGGCGCATCATCTCCGATGCGGGGTTTATCCCTGCGCAGCGGGATACCTTGTATCGGTCCTACGCACTGAAGTGACAATTTCAAGGGCTAAGTCGCAAAAGCCGCAGGACTCCGCGGACTCCGCCTTGCGCTACAGGGCTGCAAAACTAAATCCAGGAGAAGTTAAAGACAAGGCCGCTGGGCTGCGCAGACTCCGACCCTTCGAGGCTCCCTTCACTTTTTCTCAGGGCAAGCAGGGTAAACCTGCGCACAGGACCGCAAAGCAAATCTAAAGAGAATATAAAGCGGACCTAAAGGCCTGATAACTAGAAAGCCCAAGCCGGCCGGGAAGGTCTATACCAATTCATTACGTAATATGAGATAGTACGCCGCTGCATCCTTCACCTTGACTTGGGGCAAGCACGCGGATGGCTCGGCAAGATAACCCTCACAACGAAAACCCAGAAAGTGTCAGCCCGGGCGCCGAGATAAACTCGGGCAAAACTGGCGCGCTCGGGGGAAGTGGCGGCGTGCGCGCGGACGCACAGTCGCGCGGCGGAACAGGCTCGCACCGCGCGGCGGCGCAGAGTGGCAAGGCCGCTTCCGACGCGAAGATTGGGACGCCTAGGGATTACTCGCAGACCTTGCGATCGCGTGCGGAGTCTCTGCTACAGGATTTTCGCTTCGCGCTGCGCACGCTGCGCAAGAGTGTGGGCTTCACGCTAACCGCGGTGCTCACACTGGCCCTTGGCATCGGCGCAAACACCGCTATTTTCCAACTCGTCGACGCCGTTCGACTGCGCAGCCTGCCCGTTGCAGATCCCGCTACGCTTGCCGCGGTGCGCGTACAGACCGGAACTCGCGGATTCGGAATTACTGTCGGCGACGACTATGACACGTTGCTGAGCTATCCGATGTGGGAGCAGATTCGCCTACACCAGCAATCCTTCTCGAATGCTTTTGCTTGGGCGCAAACCGGGTGGATATCGCTCGGCGAAGGCGCGCAGGAAAGGCGCGCGCAAATACTTTGGGTCAGCGGCGAGATGTTTTCCGTTTTGGGTGTGCCGCCGCTCAGGGGACGCGTGTTCAGGGAGACGGATGACCAGCCAAATTGCGGCTTACCCGGCGTGGTGATCAGCTACGCATTGTGGCAGAGCGAATTTGGCGGGCAAGATTCCGCTGTCGGAAGCCGGCTGATAATTGAGGGAAATTCCACGGAAGTAATTGGCGTAACGCCGCGCGGCTTTTTTGGTCTGGAAGTCGGACGAGGCTTTGACATTGCGGTGCCATTTTGTTCGTTGACGACCTACGCTCCGGCCGCGCTGACAACGACGCGTAGTGATTTTTTCTGGCTGCATGTGGTGGGCCGCCTGAAGCAGGGCGTGACGCTCGAGCAAGCTTCATCGCAACTCAATGCGATGAGTCCCGGCCTCGTTGAAGTGACGATGCCCTCCGGGTACAGCACCGCGTCGCTCAATATTTACAAGAGCTTCAGGCTGGCTGCGTATCCCGGGGGAAAGGGGATCAGTTGGCTGCGCCAGACTTACGATACCTCGCTCTGGCTGCTGCTGGGGACTACCGGATTGGTGCTGCTCATCGCTTGCGCAAACCTGGCTAATCTGATGCTTGTGCGGGCGAGCGCGCGCGAGCGGGAGATGGCGGTACGGTTGTCGCTAGGTGCCTCGCGCTGGCGGCTGATCCGGCAATTGTTGTCGGAGGGATTTGTACTTGCCGTGGCGGGCGGCGTTTTGGGTATTGCGTTGGCGGAAATATTCAGCAGGAGCTTGGTGCATTTTCTGAGCACGGGGAAAAATCCCATCCAGTTGGGCATCGGCCTGGAGTGGCGGGTGCTGCTCTTCACGGGTGCGCTGACGATTTCGACGTGTATTTTCGTCGCGCTTGTCCCTGCGTTTCGGTCTTCGGGTGCGCAGCCTGGGCTCGTATTGAAAAGTGGCAGCCGCGGAACGACGGCAGGGCACGAACGCTTTTCGTTTCAGCGGCTGCTGGTCGCTTCGCAAATAGCAGTTTCGATGGTGCTGCTCGTCGGCGCGCTGCTGTTTGCGAGGAGTTTCTGGAATCTGGTAACGCTGGACCCAGGCTTTCGCGAGAAGGGAATTCTCGTTACCTACGTAGACCTAAAACGCCTGGCGTTGCCACAAGAGCGACACGTGCCCTTTATCCGCGACTTGCTGGCGGCGGTGAAAACCGTGCCGCAGGTGGAGTCGTCGGCTACTTCGACACACATTCCTTTGAACAGCAACAGTACCTGGAACCTCGGAGTGCGTGTGAATGGAGCGGAGGGCGGGTCCAAATTTGCATGGGTCAGCCCGGAATATTTCGAAACGATGCAGATTCCTCTTTTGACCGGGCGCGGGTTCAACGACCGGGACACGCAAACGTCTCCGCACGTGGCCGTGGTCAACGAGGCGTTTACGCGCAGATATTTGGCTGGGATGAGTGCGACGGGAAAAACCATCCGCACGAATGCGGAGAGCGGTTATCCGGAAACGGAATACGAAATTGTTGGTGTTGTTAAGGATACAAAATATACGGACCTGCGCGAACCGACCCCGCCGATGGTCTTTGGTCCTGCCGACCAGTTTCCCGATGAGCGTCCGTGGGCGGTGTTGTTGATACGGTTCTCATCGTCTCCGTCCGTCGCGATTGCGGCTGTGAAGGAAAAAATCAGTCAGATAAGTCCGGCAATCAAGACCGAATTTCACATTTTCCAAACGGACATTGAGAACGGACTGGGGCGCGAGCGTCTGATGGCGGTGCTGTCCGGATTTTTCGGGGCTTTGGCGGCGCTTCTCGCGATGATCGGCTTGTACGGAGTAATGTCGTACATCGTAGCCATGCGGAAAAACGAGATTGGCATTCGCATAGCGCTAGGGGCGAGCCGCGGGAGCGTTATCGGTATTATCGTGCGGCAGACGCTCATGCTGCTTGGTGTGGGTCTCGGCGCGGGTCTGGTGCTTTCGATAGCTGCGGCGAGAGGCGCCAACTCGCTGCTATATGGTTTGCAGGCGAGTGACCCGCTGACGCTGTTTAGCGCGGCAGGATTTTTGGCTGCGGTCGCCTTAGCAGCCAGCTACATTCCCGCGTACCGCGCCTCCCGCGTGGATCCAATGAACGCACTCCGCTACGAATAGTCCAGTATTGGGTTGCCACGAGCTAGCCTGTTTTGTCAGAGCTTCGGGACCGGACGGACGAGAATTTCCACTTCGGAGCCTTCGGCTAAGTCGAGGGGGTCGAGGGGGATTAGGGCGCCGTTGCGGAAGCGGGCGCGGATTTTGCGGGGTTGCGGCGGCTGCGGATTTGGCGCCGGAGCATCGTGCTGACTGCGACGCGGTGTGCCGGAGGTTTCGTCCAGGGCTTCGTTTGCGAGGGCGTCGGCCTCGGCGTTTTGCTCGCGGTAGACGTGGCCGATTTTGAAGGAGTCGAAGCCTTGCGCCATTTTTCGGGCGCGTTCGAACAGCGGGCGGAGCTCCGGACTTTTGACTTTGTATTGGCCGAGCATCTGGCGAACTAGCAGCTCCGAATCACTTTCGACTTGTAGGGCGCGGATGCCGTGTTGCTGCGCGTAATCCAGCGCGGCTATCAGGCCGTAATACTCGGCGACGTTGTTGGTGCTGCGGCCGATATATTTTTTCAGCTTAGCGACGACTTGGCCGCGCGGATCGCGAATCAGAACGCCGTAGGATGCAGGACCGGGATTTCCGCGCGACCCGCCATCAATATTTGCGCGGTAGGCAGCAGTGGAAGCGGTCGCGGCATTCGGCTCGGGTGCGGACTCGGCGAAGAGACCTCCACCACGATTTAGTGTTGGGCGGCTGGTCGGTGGGCGCTTGAAAATCACGAGGAACTGGAGGCGGAAGAGGCAGCGTTGCCCGATGTGGTTTCTGGATTGGGCGCGGGAATAGGCTCGAGGGAGTACAGAATCAAGCCACAACTTTCGCAGCGAAAAAGTTCATCGTTGGCGTCTTGAAGGAGCTGCTGCAGGATGTGCGGCAGAACGCGCATGCCACACCCGCGGCACTGACCATCGCGGGCTTCGGCGAGCGCGACGCCGTGGTGGCGCTTGGCGATGCGTTCATAAAGAACGCGCAAATCTTCGGAAATGGGCGCGAGGGCGCGCTCGCGCTCGGCCAATGCAGCGTCCAGCACTTTTTTCTTTTCCGTGTACTGCGCGTGTAATTCCCTGCGTTCCGCGGCAATGGATTGCTCGGCTGTTTTTAGCGCGATTTCCGTGTTTTTCACGCGGCGCTCAGAATCTTCGCTGCCCATCATAATTTCAAGTTGGCGATCTTCGGCTTTGGCGACTTCGGCTTCGGCGTTGGCAATTTCGTGCTGAAGCGCCTTGTAAGCTTCGTTGGTTTTCACGGCGCCACTCTGGTCGCGATACTTCTTGGCGCGGTCTTTCCATTGCTGCACGTCCAGCTCGAATTTCTTACGCTCGGTGAGGCTGTGAGTATGGGTTTCACGCGCGGCGGCGACGGCGTTACGGGCACCGGTAAGCTTCAGGTCTGCTTCTTGGATACGTTTCGGGAAGGAATCAAGCTCGGCCCGCAAAGCGGCGATGTGCAGGTCAACCGTTTGCAGTTCGAGAAGGCGCGGAATTGCAGGATGCATGCAACTCAAGCTTAACACAGCGGCGCGTTTGGACGCGCCGAGCGGATTTTCGGGTAGTGGGCCGGTTTCGAGTACCCGGCGATACGTCCAGTGACTCCCGCTGTCTCGACATTGCATGAAAATCTGGCAGAACAGGTTATGTGCGGGCCCACTCGGTATTTATTCTTGGCGATCGCAGCAAGGTTTGCAGAACGACGCAATATTGTTCCGTTTTCTCCTGCAGGGCTCGCAGCTGTTCTGGAACAGCTTGCGGGGCGTCAATATCGAATTGGACGCGAATTGATTCAAAGCCGACGGGGACATCCTTTGAAAGACCCAGAGTGCCTTGCAAGTCCAGATCGCCACTAACAGTAACCTCGATGTGTTGGGTTGGAACTCCCATAGCCACCGCGACAAGTTGGCAAGTAATCTGCGCGCATGCGGCCAGCGCACCGAGCAGTAAATCGCCAGAACACGCCGCCGAACCCGTTCCCCCTACTCCTTTGTGGGCTTCGGCGTTGTAGATCGTGCGTCCGATATCCACTGAGCAGGCCATGGGAGTTGCAGTCTCGGTGCCCTTTGCGGTCAAGGTAATCCGCGAGGCACTCGGGTCGCGCCGATACTGCTCCTTTAACGGTCGTTGAAGAGATCTAATATCCATAACGCCTCCCTCGAGAATTTTGCTATCCTCGCCCGATATGAGACGTGCGGCACCTGGCACCGCACGTGAAGCGAGAGATTGGATGGACGAGCGGGTCACATCACGAGATCCGGTCGCGGCATCTCAAAACGAATCCCCGACGCTCTCCTCTGGCACACGATTCGGTCGCTACGAAATCCTGTGCCCGCTCGGAGCCGGTGGCATGGGCGAAGTCTATAGGGCCCGGGACACTCAACTCGGGCGCGACCTGGCTATCAAGATCCTTTCCCGCAAGCTGTCGGCCGGCAAACAGGACTTGGACCGTTTTCAGCGGGAAGCCTGCTCTGCTTCGGCACTCAACCACCCAAACATAGTGACGATCTTCGAGCTGGGGCAGGTTGAAACTACTTACTACATCGCTATGGAGCTTGTCGAGGGAGAGTTGCTGCGGGACATGCTTAGTCGAGGCGCAATTCCCTTGCAGAGGGCCATCCCTATTGCCGCGCAAGCTGCGGACGGGCTCGCAAAAGCTCATGAGGCAGGCGTTATCCACCGGGACCTGAAGCCAGAGAACCTAATGGTTTCTCGCGACGGGTTCGCGAAGATCCTTGATTTCGGACTCGCGAAGCTTATCGCTCCCAACACTGACCAACAGCTTGATGACGGCACCTTGGGCGCCTCTGAGACCTTTCCGGGGACGGTTTTAGGCACCGTTGAATACATGTCTCCGGAGCAAGCGAGCGGTCTGCCGCTGGACTTCCGGTCAGACCAGTTTTCATTCGGATCAGTCCTGTACGAAATGGTGACTGGAAAACGAAGTTTCCAACGGCGAAGCATGGCCGAAACCCTGGCAGCCATTCTTCGGGATGATCCGGAACCGGTGGCTTCGTTAAACACGCAGGCCCCTGCGCCGCTTTGCTGGCTAATCGAACGGTGCCTCGCCAAGAATCCCAAGGAACGCTACGCATCCACGCGTGACCTGGCGCGAGAACTTGCGACCATACGCGAGCGGCTCTCCGAGGCGCCATCGAGGCATTCCCCGCCTAGGCTGAGCAATCTTCCCACCCAACGAACGGTAGTTATTGGTCGCGAGCGGGAAATCGGAGCGGTGAAGGAATTGCTGCTGCGGGACGATGTTCACCTGATAACGCTGACTGGACCAGGGGGCATTGGAAAAACCTGTCTGGGGCTGAAAATCGCGGGCGAAGTCACCCAGAGCTTTGCTGGCGGCGTGTGTTTTATTCCCCTGGCTGCGGTGAGTGATCCCGCACTGATTCCGTCCATCATTGCGCAGGCGTTGGGGCTCAGGGAATCTGGCCGCCAGGTGACAATGGATAGCCTGAAGGAATATCTGCACGATCTGCGCACGAACCTCCTGTTGTTCTTCGACAATTTCGAGCACATGCTTGCGGCGGCCGTGGCCGTAGCGGAGTTGATTTCAATCGCCGTTAAGCTCAAAGTCCTGGTGACTAGCCGAGCGCCTCTGCACATTTATGGCGAACATGAGTTTCCTGTTTCCTCCCTTGCCTTGCCGGACTTTCGATCTGAGATGTCGCTTCAAGAGCTTTCGAAGAATCCTGCGATTGCGTTGTTCCAGGAACGCGCGGCTGCTGTTAAGCCAAATTTTGCACTCACCGCGGAGAATGCGCTTGCGGTGGCCACCATCTGCACCCGGCTGGATGGGCTGCCTCTGGCGATCGAGTTAGCCGCCGCGCGCATCAAGTTGCTCTCGCCGTCTGCAATGCAGGCGCGACTGGAAAGCCGCCTACAACTGCTCACGGGCGGGGCCAAGGATCTGCCGGTCCGACAACAGACCCTGCGAGGAACAATCGACTGGAGCTATGGCCTCCTCAGCCAGGCCGAGCAGGCGCTGTTCCGAAGAGTTTCGGTTTTTGTCGGTGGGTGCACTCTGGAAGGAGTCGAGGCAGTTTGCAACACCAGACAAGACCTCGAACTGAATGTCCTCGAAGGTATCGAATCACTGGTCGACAAAAGCCTCGTTCAGCAAATTGAGCGTTTGGAGGGAGAATCGCGTTTTGTGTTGCTGGACACGATTCGTGAGTACGGCCTCGAACGTCTAGTCGCCTGTGGAGAGGAATACGCGACCAAGCGCGCTCACGCTGCGTACTGTCTGGTGCTTGCGGAAGAGTCTGCATTCCTGGCGGCCGATCCGGCACGGACGGAATGGGTGAGTTTGTTTGAGCTGGAGCACGATAATTTTCGCGCGGCTCTCGAATGGTTGACGCACACACGTGACGCTGATTGGGGGCTGCGCCTTGGGGCCGCGCTCTTTCAGTTCTGGGATATGCGTGAACATCTAACCGAAGGACGCGACAAGCTAGGGAAACTTCTTAAACTTGAAAGCGCCACAACACATTCAAACACGCGCGCGCGGGCGCTCTTCGCTGCCGGCGTGCTCGCGGGAGAGCAGGGTGATTACGCGGCAGCACGTGCGCTGATCGAGGAGAGCCGTGACATCGCCCGCGAGTTGAACGACGCACGGGGTGTCGGAATTGCGCTGAATGCTCTGGCAGTACACGCTCGTGATCGCGGCGATGTCGTAGCTTCCCGCTCGCTATTCGAAGAGAGCCTGGCAGTCTGGAGGAGTTTAGGCGACCGTATGGTGGAGGCCCGCTCACTCAGCAATCTGGCGAATGTAGTCAAGCTACAGGGGAATTATGCTCTTGCCCGTTCCCTTTATGAGGAAGGCCTCTCGATTTTCCGGGAGCTGGGTGACAGCACCGGAATGGCGTGGTCGCTCAATTACGAGGGCGATGTGGCTCGCGAGCAGGGTGAGGACGCAGTCGCGCGCGCACTGTATGAACAGAGTCTGAACGTCTTTAGGGAGCTTGGTGACAAATGGGGCATCGCTGGATGCCTTGTTGACCTGGGGAATCTTGCACGCGACCACGGAGATTATCAGACTTCACGTTCGCAGTACGTTGAAAGCATGAAGCTCTTCCAAGAGCTCGGGCAGAAACGCGGCATGGCCCGCCTCCTGGATTGCCTGGCGTGTTCGGCGGCCCTCCAGTCCAAGCCAGAGCGCGCGCTACGGCTGGCGGGTGCAGCTGCGGCGATGCGTCGGGTTCTTGGCGCACCTCTACCGATGGCAGAGCAAGCGCGATTGGAGAAGACACTCGACCTGGCACGGCAGTCCGTGTCCCCAACGATAGCTGCCGCCTCATGGATGGACGGTTGGACGACGCCAGCTGACAAAACGATTCGGGAGGCCCTGGCATACGAATGACCGCGTGCCGATGACTTGCGATATCCCATCGGGGGAGCGACAGGTGCTTGGAAACTCTCCCGCAATGGTCATTCTGCTGTTGTGGGATCAATCATGCGGCGCACGGCGGAGATACGGTTGGCGGGAAAGCCTCCTCTGCTTGCGTGTTCCTGGACAGTAGCTTCATCCGGGGCGAGGTAGACGCAATAAATCTTATTACCCGTCACGTAGCTGTGCAGCCACTGAATTTCGGGCCCCATTCCCTTGAGAATTCCGAGCGACTTCTGCGAGAGTGCGCGCAGTTCGCTATCTGACAGATTCCCCGCATTCGGTATTTCGCGCTCAATGACAAACTTGGGCATGGCTTACCCCCCGATTAGATGCTCGTCGTGTTCCCCGCGGTCGGCTGAGGGTCTGAAGAGCCAAATCTACTCTCGGTGTGAATAGCAGTCAATTGGCGCCGCGAGAAGGCGAATCCAATCGCGGCTGCTGGTATTCTTAACGAGCTGCTGTTTACAGGAGAAAGTTAAGAAACTTGCCACCGATCATCAGCGCACAAGGACTATCCAAGCGGTATGGAGTCGCTCCTCTTTTTCGAGATATCTCTTTCACGGTATCGGAAGGTGAGCGCATCGGCATTATCGGGCCGAACGGGTCCGGTAAATCGACGCTTCTCGAGATGCTCAATGGCCGGGTAGAACCGGACAGCGGAGAGGTGGCGGTCCGCAAAGGTACGCGAGTGAGCTGCGTGCTGCAGATCTCTGAATTCGCGCCGGGTGAAACGATTCGAACGGTAATCGACAAAGCGCTGGACCAAGCAAAGGTTCCGGAAGGTGAACGACTGACGCGCATTGCGGAAATTCTGGGACGCGCGGGTTTTACGGACCTCGATGCCGACGCGGCAACGCTGTCGGGTGGCTGGCGCAAGCGTCTAGCCATCGTCGAGGCGCTGATACAGAAGCCGGACATTCTGCTTCTGGACGAGCCGACGAATCATTTGGATCTCGCCGGTATCAAGTGGCTGGAAACGCTGTTGCAGAGTGCGCCCTACGCGAGCGTGATCGTCAGCCACGACCGCTATTTTCTTGAAAATATAGCCAACGAAGTTGTCGAGCTCAATCCCGCTTATGAAGATGGCGCGCTGCGCGTTTCCGGAAACTACAGCGCATTCCTGGAAGCCAAGGAGCTGTATCTTCATGCGCAGCGCAACCGGCAAGAGGCGCTGGAGAATCGCGTGCATACGGAAATCGATTGGCTGCGACGAGGCCCGAAAGCGCGAACCACGAAATCGAAGGCGCGCATCGATAAAGCGCACGAAATGATCGGCGAACTGGCGGAAATGAACTCGCGCACGAAGAGCACCAGCGCGAAAATCGATTTCTCGGCCTCGGACCGGCAAACGAAGCAATTAATCACGCTCGATGATGTGAGTTATGCGGTGGGCGAGCGTACGCTCTTTCGTGATATTCATTTCATTATCACCTCGGGAATGCGCGTGGGGCTGGTGGGTCCGAATGGCAGCGGGAAGACTACGCTGCTGCGCCTACTGAAAGGGGAACTAAAGCCATCGCGCGGCAGCATGCGGCAAGCGGATTCCTTGCGCATCGTTTATTTCGATCAGAATCGGGAGCTGGACCCGGACATCACTTTGCGCCGCGCCCTCGCGCCGGACAGTGATTCGGTGATCTATCAGGACCGGGTGATTCACGTGGCCGCTTGGGCGGCACGATTTCTGTTCACGGGAGAAAACCTCAATCAGCGCATTGGGCGGCTTTCTGGGGGCGAACGCGCTCGCGTATTGATCGCACAGCTTATGCTGCAGCCCGCGGACGTCCTGCTGCTGGATGAGCCGACCAATGATCTGGATATCCCAACGTTGGAAGTACTGGAGGAGAGCCTGCTGGAATACCGCGGCGCCTTGGTGCTGGTAACGCACGATCGCTACATGCTCGACCGCGTGTCGACGGTCGTATTCGGGCTTGACGGCCTGGGTGGCGCCGAACGTTTTGCCGACTACCAGCAATGGGAGTCTTGGCAGCGGGCACAACTGGCGGCGGGGAAGACCAATGCTTCCGTTGAAACGCAGAGCCCGAGCGGAACAGCCAATGCGGCTAAGTCCTCTCTAACTAAAAAGAAGTTCTCCTATAAAGAGGCGCGCGAATTAGAAACGATTGAACAGCGGATAGCCGATGCGGAGAAGGAATTGCAAACCAAACACGAACTCCTGCAGGACCCCGCGATCATGAGCGACGGCTCGCGCCTTCACGCTGCTTCCATCGAAATGGACGCGGCCCAGAAAACAATCGATCACCTGTACGCGCGCTGGGCGGAGCTAGAACAAAAGAAGAACTGAGTCTCAGCAATCCCGGAACAAGCAAATTTACCTGTGCGTCCTCACTGGTTCTTGCTGCCGATAGGCTGCAGCGTGGCGTTCACCAGATACGGGTCGTCAAACTCCGTCGTGTCGCCGGGCTTTTTTCCTGTGACGGGCAGCAGCCTTGCTGAGAGCGGCTTGTGCCATTTGACGGCGAGGCTGGCCATGTCTCCGATAATCAGCTCGAGTTGTTGCTCGGTGATGTCGCCGGGCAGCGGGACAGTGTCGAGGCCGGTGCCGCAGACGGCGCTGTAGCTGAGCAGGGAGTCGAGCGAGAGGCGGCCTTCGCTCCAGCGTTGCGCCAGGCGCGAATCTTCGAGGACTGGCAGCATCAATCCGTTGTAGCCGGTCTGCTTCACTTGAATGTCGCGGATTGCGGCGGTGATTGTGGCCGCGCCGGTCAGAGTCCCAGGAGAGCCGATGGGCTGCGCGGTCAAGGTTTCGAGTGCGGCGGCGATCGAGATATTTTTCATGGGCGCGGGAGAAAGATCGATGCCCATGTAGGTCCACCCGGTGTCGCGGTCAACACGGCCGGCGAGTTCCTCGATGTTCATTGCTTCGCTTCCTAGCCGGTCTATCAAGCGTTTGCGCGCGGTGGCCAGATCGGGTGCGCCCTGAAACGCAGCGGCCACCGTGTTTGCGGATTCGAGCGCAATGGCGAACTGGTGGCCGAAGCCGGTGTGGTAGGAGCCGGGGAAAAACGGGGTGAGCGGTGGCACGAGTGCGATGGCGGAGAATTTGAAGTTGCCCTGGCTTTGCTCGGTGTCGGCAAGCTTTTGCATGGAGCGGGCGGCGGCGCCTACGGAGGGCCAGCGAACGCCGTTTTCATCGGCGACGACCAGGCTGGCGTTGATCGATTTTGTGTTCTTTAGGATGTCGACGAGGAGATCGGCTTGCGATGCGGGATCGTCGGCACTGAGCATGGCCGGACCGATCGAGGCCGCAAATTTTTGTTGTGTGGCGAGCGCGTCGTAATTTTTGAAAAAGGCCAGAGCTTGTTCGCTGGTGAGTCCCTTGGTGTATTCGGCGAAGGGCTGCGTGGAGATGCGAATCGTTTCGACTTCGTAATCGCGCGATTCGAACACGGTGCGAGCGCGCTTGAGAATGGTCATAGCGTCGGCGACTTGCTGTTGATATTGGCCCCGATCGAGATTGATGAAGGCCGTGATGGCGCGGATTTTGGGGCGCGCGGGATCGGGCGGGGCCTTGCGCTGGGCGGGTGCGGGGCCTGCGACCAAGAAAATCGAGATGCAGACAAGAAGAAACGAAAAACGGATCGTGCCAAGACGCATCAGTTGTCTCCAAAAGGGGCGCAGCGTTCACTCCCTGTAGTCGGGACAGCGCTGCGCCCCTACAAGATACCGGATTTGTCGGCTGCCGCGACCTGGATTTGAAGGCGTGTTGTTCTTTACAGCGGAAGACTAAACGAAGGCGGAGATGCCGGTGACGCGTTCGCCGATTACGAGCTTGTGGATGTCGTTAGTCCCTTCGTAAGTGTAGACGCTTTCGAGATTATTCATGTGGCGCATGATGGGGTAGTCGTCGACGATGCCGTTAGCGCCGAGAATGTCGCGGGCTTTGCGCGCGGTTTCGAGAGCAATGGCGACGTTGTTCATCTTGAGCATGGAGATGTGCGAGTGATCAACTTTGTTTTGATCTTTCAGCCGGCCGACGTGCAGCGCTAGCAGTTGGCCTTTGCTGATTTCCGTGATCATCCAGGCGAGCTTGTCTTGAACGAGTTGGTGCGAAGCGATGGGCTTGTTGGCGAATTGCTTGCGCGTTTTCGCGTATTGCAGCGCGGTGTCATAGCAGGCCATGGCGGCGCCGAGCGCGCCCCAACCGATGCCGTAGCGCGCTTGATTGAGGCAGCCGAGCGGGCCTTTTAGTCCAACGACGTTGGGAAGTAGGTTTTCCGCGGGAATTTCGCAATCGGAGAAAGAAAGACCAGAGGTCACCGAAGCACGAAGGGACCATTTGCCGTGGACGTCCCAGGCTTTGAATCCGGGCGTGCCTTTTTCCACCAGGAAGCCGCGGATTTTGTCATCATCGCATTTGGCCCACACGACCGCGACGTCTGCGATGGAGCCGCTGGTGATCCACATTTTTTCGCCGTTAAGCACGTACTTGCTGCCCTTTTTTACCGCTCGAGTAAGCATGCCGCCCGGGTTCGAACCGAATTGCGGCTCGGTCAGGCCGAAGCAGCCGATGGCGGTGCCTTGCTGCAGTTGCGGGAGCCACTTCTCTTTTTGCGGGTCGCTGCCATAGGCGTAGATGGGATACATCACCAGCGCGCTTTGTACGGACACAAAGCTGCGCAGGCCGGAATCGCCGCGCTCTAGTTCTTGCGTGACGAGGCCATACGCAACATTGGACATGCCAGCGCAGCCGTAGCCATGGAGGCTCGCGCCGAAAAATCCGAGTTCGCCGAGTTGCGGAACGAGATGGCGGGGAAACGTTCCTTCGCGGCTGTGCTTTTCGATGATGGGGACGACTTCGTTTTCGACGAATTGGCGCGCGGTCTGGCGCACGAGTTTTTCTTCGTCGTTAAGCTGCGAGTCAAAGTCGATGAAGTCGACGCCGCTGTATCCGGCCATGCGTGCTCCTCACTTGGTGCTGCGCGGTGGTTTGTTTGTGTGCGGGCGCGGTTGCGGGGTGCGTCCGGTTCCGTCGCGGCTTCTGCGTTGCCATTGTAGCAATGCGCTGGAAGGGGCAGCAACTTGAGGGCGCGCCAATGCGGATGCACGGATTGCTGCGCCGGCTGGGTCACGCGCTCAAACGAGAGTGCCTGCGCCACAGGTCAGATTTTGGTTGCGCTGGCTCAGCCTTTGCGATGCTTGAAAAATTCCACTTGCTTGAGCCGCTTTTCGGCCTCTTTCTTGGTTTTGTAGGGACCACCGAGATTCTTCTTGCCATTCTCCGAAAGAACTTTGTAACCGCGGGCAACCTTCTTAATCATCACGCACCTGTTTGTTGGATGCGACAGATGGATGTGAGGCGTGCGACTGCCTGCGGCTTGACAATGTTTCGCCCGCACCCTAGGCTCCTCGATTCTTGAGGCTGTAACTGGCAGGGGGATCTGTGAACGCAAAACAAAGAACCCGCGAGACTGCTTGGAGCCGGACTGCTGTTGCGATTCTATTTCCGTTGTTGCTGCTCCTTCCGAGATGCGCCGATGCGCAAGCTTATAGCGTCACGATAGAACACAACGCCGCGGCAGCGATGCGCGACGGGACGAAACTGCGCGCCGATATCTATCGGCCGAAAGCCGAAGGGAAGTTCCCCGTGCTATTGGTGCGCACACCGTACGACAAGACCAATGAGATGGAGTTTGCCGCAAAAGCCGCGGCGCGAGGTTACGTGGTCCTGGCGCAGGATGTGCGCGGGCGCTTTCAATCCGAAGGTGAATGGTACCCGTTCAAGAATGAATCGCAGGACGGTTACGACACAGTGGAATGGGCGGCCGCACTGCCGTACGCGAACGGCAAAGTTGGGATGTTCGGCGGGTCATACGTGGGCGCGACGCAATATCTGGCGGCGATCGCTAAGCCGCCGCACCTTGTAGGAATTTGCCCAAACTACACGGCCTCGAATTACCACGACGGTTGGACTTATCAAGGTGGTGCGTTCGAACAATGGTTCAACGAGTCGTGGACCACGGGACTGGCGGAGAACACCATGCATCGGCGCGTGGACGCCAGCCAAAATCCGGTGGCGTGGACGCAGAAGCTGCCGCTGACGAGCTATGCAGTTCTGCAAGCGCCGTCTACAGAAGGGCTTGCTCCTTATTTTGCGGACTGGCTTGCGCATCCGAATTATGACGAGTACTGGAAGCAGTGGTCGATCGAGGATCATTACGCGCAAATCCAGGTGCCGGTTTTCAGCTTCGGCGCTTGGTACGACATTTTCCTTGGCGGAACCCTGCGGAATTATGTTCGGCTCAAAAAGGAAGCTGGCACGGAGGAGTCGCGGCACGGACAAAGGCTGATGGTGTACGTGGGCGGACATGCCGGAGGGTGGAACGAAAGGAAAGTGGGCGCGGTGGATTTCGGAGATAAGCTGCCCTTCGACATCAACCAGGTCATGCTGAACTGGTATGACGCCCTCCTTAAAGGGGAGCGAACTGCTTCAGCCGAGAAGCCCGTTAAGATTTTTGTGATGGGCAGGAATGAATGGCGCGAGGAGGATGATTGGCCGTTGGCCCGCGCGAAGAGCACGAAGTATTACCTGCGCTCGGCGGGTGCGGCGAACACCGCGGGCGGAGACGGAACGCTTAGCACGACCGTGCCCAGTGCGGAGAAGCCCGACCAATTCACGTACGATCCCAGCGATGCAGTGCCAACTTTGGGCGGCCCGCTGTGCTGCGGACCGCTTCCTCCCGCGGGGCTCGGGCCGCAGGACCAGAGCAAGGCGGAAGCGCGTAGTGACATGCTGGTTTTCACCACGCCCGCGCTGAGCAGAGATCTGGAAGTCACCGGACCGATTTCACTGGAACTTTACGTTAGCACGTCGGCGCCCGACACGGATTTCACCGGCAAATTGGTCGACGTTTGGCCGAACGGTTTTGCGCAGAATCTTACGGAGGGAATCCTGCGGCTGAGGTATCGCAACTCGCAAGAAAAGCCGGAGCTCGCCAAGCCCGGAGAGACTTACCGCGTCGTCGTGGACCTGTGGGCGACCAGCAACGTGTTCCTTGCCGGGCACAAGGTGCGGCTGGAGGTTTCCAGCAGCAACTTCCCGAGGTTCGATCGCAATCTAAATACCGGCGAAGAGCAAGCTAGCGGGACGCGCATGAGCAAGGCGGTCAACATGATTTACCACGACAAGGCGCACCCGTCGGTCTTGGTTCTTCCGCTCGTACCGTAGCGCAGCAAACGATTGGATGAATCGCGGAGCCTCCATCCAGCATCTCATTGCCCGAACTAAATTTGTACACCTCGGCGCGTGCCTTGACACCAAAAAACACGCGGCCTAAACTATGGAGTTTTTAGATGGCCATGAAATCAACAGGGAAGGGCCAGGAAATGCAAATGGACAAGAAGAGGCTCGACTACTACAAGAAGAAGCTGCAATCGCGGCGCGAAGAGTTGATGAAGACGATTGCGCGCACAGAAGAAGAAGGCCGGCAGGCCGATGATGATCAGACTGTGGACTTGGCCGACAAAGCGGCGAACTCCTACACGAAGGAGTTTCTGTTTGGCATGACCAATACGGATCGCACGATCCTGAGCATGATTGACGCGGCACTGAAGCGCATTCAGTCCAATGAGTATGGTTTGTGCGCGAACTGTCAGGAAGAGATGCAACAAAAACGGCTGGAAGCGGTGCCCTGGGCCAAGCACTGCATCAACTGCCAGGAGAAGGCCGAGCAGGGTCTGCTGTAAGGTCGCAGCCTCTGCGCGGTTTTCACTCTCTTAACCATACTTACCTTCCGGTACATTCCCTCTTTGTTTATCTAGTAAAACGGAGTAGGCTTCCGCTCGCGTGGCGGATCGATCCACTTTTGAGAAACGCGTTGGCGGATGGCTGTCCGGGGCGGGTGACGCGCTAGTTAGCGTGTTCTTTCCCGCGGCCTGCAGGCTGTGCGAGCGCGTGCTTCTTCGAGCCAGCGCTGTGCCGATTTGCGAGGAGTGTCTTGGCTCCTTCCCGGCGCTCGGAGGGGCGGGGTGCGAAAGGTGCGGTCAGCCTCTCGCGACATGGTCGTTGAGCGGCCGTGAGGAATCGAAGTCGGCTGAAGAATTACTCTGCCCGGAGTGCCAGACGAGAACGTATGGTTTTGATCGCACTCGCAGCTATGCTCTGTATAAGGGGACCATTGTCCCGGCGATCATGTTGCTCAAGTTTGAGCGCGTCGAACCGCTTGGGCGGTGGTTTGCCCAGCGCCTAGCAGAGGTTACGAGGCGCGAAGAGATAAGCGTAGACATCGTGGTGCCAGTACCCCTGCACCACCAAAGGCAGCGGGAGCGCGGCTACAACCAGGCCGAGCTGGTTGCTAAGCCGCTGGCACGCAAGCTCGGCCTACCTTATCGGGCCGTGCTGCTCACGCGGACCAAGCCCCGACCGGACAAGCACATCCTCAGTTTGGAGGAGCGCTGGGACTCGGTACGTGGCGCTTTTGCCACTCGTCCCGGGAGCAAAGTTGACAACCTACGCGTATTGCTGGTAGATGATGTAATGACGACGGGAGCCACCCTCGACGCTTGTGCTAAGGCGTTACGGGGCGCGGGAGCCAAGTCGGTTATCGGGCTGACAGTAGCCCGGGCGGCACGGCATCCTGCGGTAGGCTCCGGTGGGTCTAACCCGAAGGACGCGCAGTGAGCGCAAGACGGCCAGAATCGTTTGAGTCTCGGGGGCGCAGAGCCCCGGAATCTTCAGGGAAGGCCTCGGCTGGTTCAGAGGGTCCCGCCGGCAGTAGGATCCACAACTCGGGTTTGATGCGGCGTCCGTCGCTGATGCAGGACCCTGTGCTGGTCCTGAATGCGACGTATGAGCCGATCAATGTAACGGCAGTAAGGCGCGCAATGGTGCTGCTGCTGAAGGGCGTTGCTCAGGCCGAGGAGATGCACAACTCAGAAGTACACTCGGCGGCGCATGCGCATCGCGTGCCGTCAGTTATTCGACTCCTCGCGTATCGGCATATTCCGCAGCAGAGCCGGGCCCTCTCGCGGAAGAATATTTTGTTGCGCGACCGGAATACCTGCCAGTTCTGTGGCGCGATCTTTCCGAGTTCAGAATTGACACTGGATCATGTGGTGCCGCGTTCACGTGGCGGGCGTTCTTCTTGGGAGAATTTGGTGGCCTGCTGCTACCGTTGTAATAACAGCAAGGGCGACCGCACTCCTGAGGAAGCAGGATTGAAGCTCGCGCGGCGTCCGCGGCCCTTTACGCTGCATACGTCGAGACAATTGATGCGATTGATAGGGCATCGAGACGAACGTTGGCGTAAGTATCTTTTTTATTAGCGGCTTCAGGGCTAATGGTTTTCAGTTATCTGAAAATCTCAGAAAATTTTGGCCCTGATGAAACCTTTTTCGCTGGGCTACATCTAAACTACTAACTAACCACTTCGAGGACACACCCCGGGAAGCAGTTAAGGCCAAAACCTTAACTGCTTCTCTTCTTTTGAGCCGCTAATTTTTGTTCGGTCGGACAATCTCTAACATCGCCTTGCGCTTGCCGCCATTGTCCGGAAAGCTCCGGAGCGCAGCCTGCTCGTCTTGAAACTCCTGAAATACCTGGTAAAGCTGGGTAATCTTCAGGATCTCCTCCACTTTGTCGCTCAGTCCAACAACTTTCATCTCACCGCCGCCCTTGATCACGCTCATATAGGTTTGCACCAGTTCACCGATTCCGGAGCTGTCCAAGTACGTGAGACCGCTCAAATTCAAAAGAATCTGCTTGCGGCCTTCTTTGAGCAATTTCGCGATGCTGCTGCGCAGTGCACCACTCTCGAAGGAAGTTAGTTTGCCGTTGACCTCAACTACCGAAACTTGTCCGACTTGCCGGATAGTGGCCGAAAAATTCACGGTTAGCCTCTTTAGATTGGGACAGCACAATTCTACCTTTGTGGGCAGGGAGAGGCCAAAGACATTCGTGTGATAGGAAATAATTTTGGAATTCAGGCTACGCGATTGTTACTGGCGCATGACTACGCGCACGCCGCGCCGCCAGCTTTCCGCAAGGCCGACGCGAACAATTTCCAACTCGGGTGCCAGGTACCGCAGCAATTCGTCCGTAGCTGGATGAAAACGCAGCGCTGGCGCTACCAGATAAACGAGCGGAGGCGCCGCTTGTAACTGGACGCCAGGAAAATATCCATAGCGCGGCAGATCATGTTGCTCCTGGTGATGTCGCACGTGCCGCCAGTAGCCGGCAGCCTGCAACGCCAAGTGAATATGCTCCGTGGCCTTCAATTCCAGAATCGCCAGGCGGCCACTGCGCGTGACACCCAGCAGATCGAGAATGCCGTGTTCACCGCCGGCATTGGCGAAGACCTGCGTGTAAACAAAGCGCGCGTCAAGTTGCGCGTCAATGCGCGTGACGTCCTCTCGCACGATGGTCTCCAGCCAGCGCTCCGGTTGCGCCCGGTACAGCGCATGCCGCGTGTCAGAGGCCAGCGGATGCCGGTGAATTTCCAGATCCGTGAGCAATTTCTTTAGCGCCGGCCAAGATGCAGCGCCCAACTCCTCGCGCCGCTCGCCGGTTCCAAAAAAGACGCGGCCGTCATCCCATCGGACAATCGGCAGCCCCCGAAATCGCAGCCACACTTCTCCGGACGCGACGGATGGATGCAGGCGGATGGCCCGCGGCGCCTGCGCGACGATCGGCTCCAGCGCCGCATGCGCCCGGTCGAGCAACGCTTGCGTTTCGCGCTGCGGCACAATCCAACTGTCGATATTTCCCGCCGCGCGCGGATCTAGCTTTTCCAACACCTCGCGCACGGGATCGCGCTCGTAAAGTTCCAGAGCCAATTGCGGACGTAACGCGCCGATACGCTGTGCCACAACGCGCGCCCCGCCCCTCGGCAAAATCAGCCGCAAACCCGCGATGGTTCTGCGGCGGCTCGATTGCCGCGCGCGCTCCAGCCACAGCAACGCAAACGTCAGGCTATTTTCAACGGTATCCGCGGACTCGCCATCATTCACACCCAGCACGGCCCATTCCGCCGAGGCTCGGCGAAGAATACCCCGCGCGTAATTTCCAGAAAGTGAATGCTCAAGGTCGGATGAAATTGTCAGCGATTCCACAACTTCATCCGGGAACTGCTCGGCAAGAATTCGCCGAAGCTGTTCGCAAAACGCGTGACGGGTCAGTTCCCGAGCCGAGCGGTCAAGATTCATGCGCACGAATTCGAGCCTGTCCGGTTTGCTCCGCCCAAACCGCTCGACCGCCAGGATCAAGCGCTGCTCGGAGTGATCCGTGATGGCCAGAACTCGCCGCGTCAGGTTGTATTCAGCAGACCAGAGGTGCAACAAGGGTTTCTCGGCGGCGCCGCGCACCTCCCAGGATAGGCCGGCCAAAGGCGCCACGCGTCCGCCGTTTTCACGGACCTCGACGGGTGCCGCCGCGGCAAACTCGCGGAGAGTGGCTTCCAATTCTGCAGCAAGTCCCACGCGTCAGATTATAAAGCAAGTTATCTCGATCTGGTATTACTTACAGGGAATCATTGTTTGGATGTAGCGAAAAGCAGACCGGTCACACGGACGGCAGGCTGCTGCATGTTCCACGAGCTGGGGATATGTTCGAACGACACATCGAACGCTCGCCGTTCCCCGGGGCCGAGAGGCGGATTGCCGGAATGTAGCGCCAGCCGCGACTCGCGCAACGCGATCTGGTTCATATCGTCGTCGAACTGCACGGTCAGTTCGACTTCGCTCAACGTGCGCTCGCCCGTATTAACAAGCTCGCCGGCGAGGATAGTGACCTCTTGATTGAGAAAATTTTCCGCGCGGCTCAACGCCACATTTTCAATTTTGATTTTCGGTGCATACGCGCGTTCCGCGGGTCCGAAGGGCGGATGTACCTCTTGCGCACCGCCGCGAGATGGCGATTGCCTCCCTGGCCACAAATAAAATGCTGCTAACACGATCACCACGGCCAACGCCGCTACCACCAGCGCAAAACCAGAAGGTCCGCGCTCCGGCGGTTGCGCGCCGGGGATTTCGATTTGAGGCTGCTCGTGCATCCATCCAGAGTAAAGCGTGCTTTTAGGATTCGCACGCCAAATCTTGAACCAGAGGCGGGCTGCGCGTTAACGACCGAGACTGAGCCGCTGCGCGAGCGCCTCTGGCAAGTGCGCTGCGCGCATGCGCGATTGCACCGCCGCGATGTCGTAAGGGACGCGCCAGAACTCCACGACATCGTGTTCGAGGTCGGCGATTGCAAATCCCGCTCGCGGGTCGGCATCGCGCGGCTGTCCAATCGATCCCGGATTCAGAAGATAGCGAGTGCCCGTGTCAATCCGCAAAGCGGCAAACGATTCCGCGGGCCGCGGACGCAGATTTAATACCTCCAGATTGTTGCTGGCGTTCGAGTAAGAAAATCCGCCTTGATGATGCGTATGACCGAAAAATGTAACTCCAGCGGCGGAGTCCAGCAGCCCCTCCAGCGCCTGCGCGGGAGTGAAGACATACTCGTCCTCGTCTTGCAGCGCGCCGTGTACGAGAACTAGCCCGCCGGTCTCCAGCGGCCCGTGCGGCAATTCCGCAAGCCACTTCATGTTGTCGGGAGAGAGTTGCGAGCGCGTCCAGTCCACGGCCGCCTTTGCGACCGGATTGAAATCATCCGTCGGCATCAGTTCCGCGGCTGCTTTGTCGTGATTTCCCCGAATCGTTTGTGCGCCCAGCTCGCGAATTTTGGAGGCTACTTCATTGGGATCCGGGCCATAGCCGACTACGTCGCCCAAACACACGACGCCCTCCCATCGCCCTTTCGTCGCAGCGAGGGCCGTTTCTAAAGCGGTCGCATTAGCGTGCAAATCACTAAGAACGAGAATCCGCATCGTCGGGGAAATCCAAAAAGAGCAACTGAGTATAGATGAAGTGGTTGGTAATTTACAGAAAGAAGGATTGGGGGCAATTAGGTGCGAAGCAGAAGGAACGCAAGCGCAAAGAAAAAGGTTCAGAGTGAACGCTAGTTCTAAAATTTAGCAAACATTAAGAAGAAACAGTCGATTTGCAGGCCAATGTGGCTGCCAACAGTGACAAGAACAACACAATTAAAAAGGGAATTTAATCAATGCTCGCGAAACATTCACGCAGGGTGCTTCGTCTATACGAGTGCAGCCGATAACAGCACGGCAGTAGGTCTGTCGGGAACAAACATCAAAAACCCCGCGGTGGCAGCCGCGGGGCGGTGACACGCATCTTTCCGGCCGTTAGTCCAGGAAGAGGAGGTGTCGTTGGGGGAAATCTACTCGTTCCCTCGCCTGCGTGTCAACTCCATCGATTCCTAACGTCGCTCGTTCGGCTGACTCGATTCCAATGGAAAGGAAGTTGACCCGCATGAAATCCAATTCTCTCCTGCGAAGTTTCGCGCTATTGGCAGTAACGGCGCTCGCCGTTCCCGTATTCGCCAAGCCCGTCAGCAAAGTAATCAATATTACGCAGTCCGCTAAAGTTGGCAAGGCCGATCTACAGGCCGGTGAGTATCGCCTGCTGATCGACGGCACTAAAGCCACAGTACAAAAAGGCAAATCCGTGGTGGCCGAAAGCGAAGGCCGCTGGGAAGAGCGCGACACGAAGTCCAACTACGACGCCGTGCTGCTTGGAGAAAACGGGCAAGTGAAGGAAGTACGTTTCTCCGGCCAAAAGCGCGTTTTCGTTTTTAGCGAATAATATAGAAACATGAAATCCTGTCATTGGGCGAGAAGGAGGCTGCCATTCGGCGGTCTCCTTGCTCGTCCTCTCAATTGAACGTCCGAAGCTTTGCAAACCCACGACGCCGAATATCCGAGTCTTCGATTCCTCCCGCGATTATCGAATCAGCATGCAGTCTCCATAACTGTAGAACCGGTAGCCTGCCGCGACAGCGTGCCGGTACGCGGCCAGTGTGCGATCACGCCCAGCAAACGCGCAAACCAGTGCGAGCAGCGTGGACCTCGGAAGATGAAAATTTGTCAGCAGCGCGTTCACCACGCGAAATGAAAATCCCGGCGTAATAAACAGCCGCGCTTCGGCCTTGCCGGAGAGGACCACGGAGTCCGCGCTCTCCGCCGCGGCGCGCAATGCGGCATCCTCCAGCGCGCGGACCACCGTCGTCCCCACGGCAAGGATCGGACGCATCGCGGAATGCGCCTCCTGAATCTGCTGCGCGGCTTGCTCTGAAATCTCGTAGGACTCGGCGTGCATCGTGTGGCCCTCGAGCGTGTCGCTGTGGATGGGCTGAAATGTGCCTAGGCCCACGTCGAGCGTCACCTCGCATACTTCCACGCCGCGCGCGCGAATTGCCGAGAGAATCTCCGGCGTAAAATGCAACCCGGCCGTGGGCGCTGCTACCGCTCCGGGCCTGCTGGCAAACACGGTTTGGTATCTTTCGCGGTCCGCCGATTCATCCTCGCGGTCGATGTAGGGTGGAAGCGGCACGTGGCCGAGCCGCTCGATTTGTGCGGTGATGCCACCGGGCGCGTGCGAGCTGAATCGCACGGTGCGCAATCCAAATTCTCCGCGCGCGGTAATCTCGGCTTCCAGTTCACCTTCTCCGAACACAACGCGCTCCCCGGTTTTCATCTTGCGTCCGGGGCGCACCAACGCCTCCCATACATCTGGGCCGATCTGGCGCGCGAGAAAAACCTCCACCGTGCCGCTCAAATGCTCGCGCCGAGTGGCACGCGACGGTGCATCCGAGAACACGCCCAACCGGCGGCCGAAGAGGCGCGCCGGTATCACGCGCGCGTTGTTCAGAACAATGAGTTCATCACCGCGCAGCAGGCTAGGCAGTTCGGTGAACACGCGCTCCGCCAACTTGCCGGTGGCGAGATCCATGGCCAAGAGGCGCGAACTGTCGCGCTGCTCGAGTGGACGTTGCGCGATTTGCGTTGGCGGAAGCTCGTAGTCGAGTTCGTCTAGCCGCATGGCGTGGACAGTCTAGCAAATCCAGTTAAGCGGATGAAAACCAGAGACTTGCGCCCATTACCTGTCATTTTCCATGTCTAGAATCGCTAATGGATAGATCCGATTGACGTCTCGTCGGGACGAGCAAATAGTCGATTTGTTAGCAACTTACGGATGGGACAGGTCGCCTTTGATTATACTTGACACTGATGCACGCAGATTATATGCTCTGCATGTAGTCATCAACCAGGAGGCATATTTCCAATGAGAACTCTTAGCCGTTTCGAGCCCTTCCGCGGGGCCTCTTCTCTCCAAGACCAAATTAATCGCTTGTTCAACGATGTCTTCGAGCGTCCTGGCGACGAATCGAATCTAACTAGCTGGGCGCCGGCCGTCGACATCTTCGAGACCGAGCACGAACTGGTTGTGAAAGCGGACCTTCCGGACATCGATCCGCAGGATTTGGACATCCGCGTGGGGAACAACATTTTGAGCATTCGCGGTGACCGCAAGTTCGAGAGCACGGTGAGCCAAGACAAGTACCTGCGTGTCGAGCGCGCCTACGGATCGTTCAGCCGAAGCTTCACCCTAGCCAACACTGTGAACTCGGAGGCGATTAAGGCGGACTATCAGAATGGCGTATTGACGCTGACAGTTCCAAAGCGCGAAGAAGCCAAGCCGAAGCAGATTAAGGTCAACGTCGGGACACCGGCGATGGCTGCTGCGGCCGGCGCGAGGTAAGCGGCACCGCGAGTTGGGCGGTACCGATTCTGGAGCGTAGCGGGGCTGGCGAAATGCCGGCCCCTTTTTGTTATAACCCCTTTTGCTATAGGCCCTTTTGGGTGTAGATAGACTCGAGGTGTTGTCATGGTGCGATTTGAAAAAATGACGGTGAAGGCGCAGGAAGCTCTGCAGAGTGCGCAGGAAATTGCTGGGGGCCACGAAAATCAACAGATTGAGCCGATTCACCTGCTCGCTGCGCTGGTTCAGCAACCTGATGGAGTGGTGCCGCCGCTACTAGCACGCCTTGGAATTCGCCCGGAGGCACTTACGCAAGAGATCGAGCGCGAGATCGGGCGGTTGCCGCGCGTTACTGGCTTTGCGCAGCAACACATGGGCAAGGCGCTGAATGACGTTCTGGAGCGTGCGTTCGACGAAGCGCAAAGATTTAAAGACGAATATGTCTCGACCGAGCACATGTTCCTCGCCATCGCCGGGCAGGATCGCGACCCGGCTGGCCAGTTGCTGAAGAAGCAGGGAGCCACGCACGAAGCGATTTTGCAGGCGCTCACCAGTGTGCGCGGCACGCAGCGCGTGACATCGCAAAATCCGGAAGCAACGTATGAGGCGCTGGAGAAGTATGCGCGCGACTTAACCGATCTCGCGCGGCGCTCGAAGCTGGATCCGGTTATCGGCCGCGATGAAGAAATCCGCCGCGTGATGCAGATCCTGGCGCGCCGCACGAAGAACAACCCCGTGCTGATCGGCGAACCTGGTGTCGGCAAAACGGCCATCGTAGAAGGCCTCGCGCAGAGAATCGTTTCCGGCGACGTACCGGACGTGCTGAAGACGAAGCGCCTGGTAGCGCTCGACTTGGCTTCGCTGGTGGCCGGCGCGAAATTCCGCGGCGAGTTTGAAGATCGCTTGAAAGCGGTGCTGATGGAGATCACCGAAGCTGAAGGGCAGATCATTCTGTTCATCGACGAGCTGCACACTTTGGTGGGCGCTGGCGCTGCCGAAGGCGCCATGGACGCTTCCAACATGCTTAAGCCGGCGCTGGCTCGCGGGGAGTTGCGCGCGATCGGTGCCACCACCCTAAACGAATACAAGAAATACATTGAGAAGGACCCCGCGCTGGAGCGCCGCTTTCAGCCGGTCATGGTCGAAGAGCCAACCGTCGAGGACACGATCGCGATTTTGCGCGGCTTGAAGGAGCGCTATGAAGTGCACCACGGCGTGCGCATCAAGGACGCTGCGCTCATCGCTGCTGCCACACTTTCGCACCGCTATATTTCCGATCGGTTCTTGCCGGATAAAGCGATCGACTTGATTGACGAAGCTGCGGCCAGTTTGCGCATGCAGATTGATTCATTGCCCGTAGAGATTGATGAAGTCGAGCGCCGCATCATGCAGCTCGAAATCGAGCGCCAGGCGCTGCTGAAGGAAAAGGACGCACGCTCCAAGGAACGCCGGGAACAAATCGAAAAGGAGCTCGCCAGGCTGCGCGAAGATTCGAGCGCACGGAAGGCACGTTGGCAAGCCGAGAAGGAAGCCCTCGGTAAGGTCCGGAAGCTCAGGGAGCAAATCGATCAGCTCAAAGCCGAAGAGCAGCGCTATGAACGAGCCGGCGAACTCGCCAAGGTGGCGGAGATTCGCTACGGCAGAATCTCAGCGGTAGAGCGCGAGCTCAAGGAAGCGGAAGAACGCTTCCGCGCCGTGCAAAAAGAAGCGCCGATGCTCAAGGAAGAGGTTGACGAAGAAGACATCGCCAAGCTGGTGAGCAAGTGGACGGGCATTCCCGTCGGACGCCTGCTCGAAGGTGAAGCGCAGAAACTGGTGCACATGGAAGAGCGTCTACGGCAGCGCGTTGTTGGTCAAGACGATGCGCTCAAGCGCGTCGCCAACGCCGTACGCCGCAGTCGCGCCGGACTGTCCGATCCAAACCGTCCCATCGGCTCATTCATTTTTCTCGGACCTACGGGCGTGGGCAAGACCGAACTTGCCCGTGCGCTTGCGGAGTTTCTGTTCGACGATGAAAAGCTCATGATCCGCATCGATATGTCCGAATACATGGAGAAGCATACGGTTTCGCGCTTGATCGGCGCGCCTCCGGGCTATGTTGGCTACGAAGAGGGCGGACAGCTTACGGAGCAGGTAAGGCGTCATCCCTATTCGGTGATTTTGTTCGACGAAATCGAGAAGGCGCACCCGGACGTGTTCAACGTGTTGTTGCAAATCCTTGAAGACGGGCGGCTCACGGACGGCAAGGGCCGCACCGTGGATTTCCGCAACACCGTCCTGGTAATGACCAGCAATGTGGGATCGACCGCGATTTTCGAGCTCGCCAATCGCGATCCCGAGCGCGCAAGAGCGGAAGCCATGGATGCGTTGCGTGACTCGTTCCGACCGGAGTTTATCAACCGCATCGACGAAATCGTGATTTTCAATCCTCTTGGCAAAGAACATCTCGAGCGCATCGTGGATTTGCTGCTGCGCGGAGTGGAACAGTTGCTGGCGGAGCGCAAGATCACGCTCGAACTAACGCCCGCAGCGAAGGAGCTGCTGGCGCGCGAAGGGTACGACCCAGCATACGGCGCCCGGCCGCTGCGTCGCGCGATTCAGCGCCTCGTGCAGGATCCGCTCGCGCTGCAAATTCTGGAGGGCAAAGTGCTGCCGGGCGACCACATTCGCGTGGACCGCGACGGCAAAAGCGACTCCATGCGTTTCGAGCGCGTGGAGGCGAAAAAGCAGGCCGCAGCCTGAGCGCGACCCTGCAAACGGCGTTTACGTATATAGTTGCAACGAAATCCTATGAGAATTCTGCGCACCACGTTTTTGTTGACCGCCCTGACGCTGGTGCTCATCACCATCGGCGCATACTTCGGCGGCCGCAACGGCATGAGCATAGCCTTGCTCTTCGCCGCGGTCGGCAACGCGTTCGCCTATTTTTTCTCGGATAAAATCGCGCTTTGGTCCAGCGGCGCGCAGCCGGTCACCCGCGAGCAGTTGCCCAGGCTTTACGAAGTGATGGAGCGGCTGGCCGCCAAGGCCAACCTGCCGGTGCCAAAACTATATGTCGTGCCCGAAGCAGCCCCCAACGCCTTCGCGACTGGCCGTAACCCGCATCACGCCTCCGTAGCGGTCACGGAGGGCCTCCTCCAGCTAATGAACGACGACGAACTCGAAGGAGTAATTGCGCACGAGCTCTCGCACGTCCGCAACTACGATATCTTGATCAGCTCCATCGCGGCGACAATCGCCGGCGCAATCACCTACCTCGCTCGCATGGGGTTTTGGTTCGGCTCTGGTCGCGACGACGACCGCGAGGGCGGAGGCTTGGCAGGAATTCTGATGCTGATTCTCGCGCCCTTCGCCGCATTTCTCTTGCAGCTCGGAATATCGCGGCAGCGCGAATACTCCGCTGACGCGACCGGGGCACGCATGGTCGGCCAGCCGTATGGCCTGATCAGCGCCTTGCAGAAACTTGGCGACTACAACAAGCGAATCCCTACAACCACGCTACCTCCGACAACCGCCGCGCTCTGTATCGTGAAGCCTATGTTCGGCTCCGAAACTTTATCGTCCCTGTTCAGCACGCACCCGCCTTTGGAGGATCGAATCGCGGCCCTGCGCGAGATGACGGTCGTGCCGCAGCGCTGAAGCCTCTTCCGCGAGCTACACGGCGCCTCCCTGCCTACTTTCGAGCCTACGGGTGTAAAGATTCCCCGGAAAGCCCAATCGGACGGTTCGCCCCCACCCTACAAATTATTCATTTTGTGTCATTTAGCATTCGCTAAAGACCTGCAATCCTTTGGTAAAGCAAGTGCAACACTCTATGCACACGGCATGGGCGGTCAGAGGGAGCCCAAGGGAAGGTATTTATGAGTTGTCGGGATACTATTCATTTGATTTGCTGGTACTTAGAGGGGAAGCTCTCGCCTTCGGTCGAACGCGAGATTGAACGGCACCTCCAGGATTGCCCTGACTGCCATCTAGTTCTGGACGCCGCGAACACCACCTTGGACCGCTATTTCGGACCCGCCCGCACCGCAGAAGTCACCGCTGATACAAAAGCAGCATAAGCGCCACACGCAAGTCTATACTCTTCTATTGTTTACAAGAACCTGAGGATTTTCTGTGGGCAAAAGTCGGCCCGCTGACATTCTCATTCTGCATGAGCTGCAGCGGTTACTGGCTGGCAGGCTACGACGTAATTCTTACCAGTACTAGTACCTTTCAAAACAGCCCATTCTGGCGCTGTAAGCATTACTAAGTGCCATAGAATCTGTTGTTTGAGCACCGCCGAGCTGCCCTGGGGTATTTGGTGTAGCAGGTGCTCCTTCTTAACACTGCAGGGTATCGATGTACAAGGAGACGATGTCCATGAGCGAGTATCAAGAACCGATTCAGGTGAGCTCAACCGCGACGCCACGCTGGGTTGGAATTGCCCTGGTGCTGTTGGCGGCTATTTCGCTGGTCGGCATTGGAATTGGATGGAGCGCGCTGAACCACGCAAACAGTGTGGAACAGACGACGCAAGCCTCGGTGAAGCAAGCCAACGATGCGCTGGCCCAAAAGCTCGCCAAGGAAGATGAGATCAATCAGCAGCTCCAGAGCGACCTCAAGGTCGTGACGGACAAGCTGAACGTTACGCAATCCGACCTGGTGAAGGCCCGCAAGCAGAACCGGCAATCGTCCGTCGTCTTTGATAAGAAGATTGCTGGCCTGGAAAGCTCCGTCAACACGCAACTCGCCGCCAAGGCCAACTCCGATGACGTCAACAAACTCAACACCGACGTTACCGGCGTGAAGACCGACCTCGATGCCACCAAGAACAATCTGCAAATGGCGCGCAGCGAGATGGGCACACTTATCGCCCGCAATCACGATGAAATCGATCAGCTCCGCCGCATGGGCACGCGCGACTATTATGAATTCACAGTCACCCGCAAGGCTGGCGCGCAGAAAGTCGGCGCGGTTCAGGTTGAGCTGAAGAACGCCAATCCGAAGAAAAATCAGTTCACCATCAACGTTTTGGCCGATGACAAGAGCTTCGAGAAGAAGAACCGCTCCGTCAACGAGCCGATTTTCTTCTACACCGGCGGGAGCCACGCAGCTCTCGAGCTGGTCATCAACAAGCTAACCAAGTCAACGGCTTCCGGCTACTTGAGCGTACCCAAGTCTGCCGGCAGCACCTCAGCGAGCGCTTCCAGCTCCGGCCTATAAACCAGGCTACAATTTGTGCAGCAAATGTAGGGGAGGATTCCAGAGCATCCTCCCCTTTTTTTTCTGCATTCATCCATCGCCGCCGAAAAGTCGTACTATGTACACGACAGGCAAAGCCGGGCCGGACAACAGCGGCGCGGCGGCCATGGTTATCTCTAGGAGGGGAATTCTATGAAAGCACGCTTTGCGATAGTTATGAGCATCGTGCTCGTCGCCTCCGCGCTGGCATTCGCGGGTGACGGCAATTGGACCGGTTATATCACGGACAGCAAATGCGGCGTTAAGGCCGCCCATGAAGGCGCCGAAGACTGCACGGTGAAATGCATGAAGGCAGGCGCGAAGCTCGTCTTTGTGAATGACGCCGACAAAAAAGTGTATGTGATCGCCGACCAGGACAAAGTGACAGCCCATGCCGGCCACCACGTGGCTGTAAAGGGCTCGGTGGAGGGCGATACGCTCACGATCGCCAGCATCGACATGGCCCCGGCCAAGAGCAAGTAACAATAGCCAATTTCATTTGCGGCGGGCGGGACTTTGTTCCCGCCCGTTTCGTTTTGTGGCGCGAGTAATTTCCGCTACGATGTTGACCTGCCTATGTCCACCATTCTGCTGCACGCAGCGCGCGCGCTGACTCCCACGACAGAAATAACGGATGCCGGAATCCTGATTCGCGACGGCGTGATCGAAGCGGTTGGACCTCGCCAGGGCATGACCCTGCCGTCCGGAGCGACGGAAATCTCTGCCGCCGGCCAGACCGCGATCCCCGGGTTTATCGACGTCCACATCCACGGCGCCGGCGGCCACGACGTAATGGAAGGCACCGCCGAAGCCATGTCCACTGTGGCAAAAACATTGGCGCGCCACGGCACGACATCTTTTGTCGCCACGACGGTAACCGCCAGCCCCGACGACACCTGCCGAAGCGTCGAAGGTATCGCGCACTACATTACGCAGCAGTTCGCCGCCCTTCAGACGAAAGCGGAAGTCCTCGGCATTCACTACGAAGGCCCATTCATCAACAAGGCGCGCCGCGGCGTGCATCCAGCCGAGTGGGTCCAATTACCCTCCGCGGAATTGTTGCAGCGCCTCCTGCAAGCTGCGGCTGGCAATGCCCGTATTCTGACCATCGCACCGGAGCTGCTCGGCGCTGTCCCGTGCATGCACGCCGCGCGCGAGGCGGGCGTCGTCGTGGCCATGGGCCACACCGATGCTACGTACGAGCAGGCCCGCGCGGGAATCGCGCACGGCGCGCGTCACGCGGTCCACGTCTACAACGCCATGCGCCCGTTCTCCCATCGCGACAGCGGTGTCATCGGTGCCGTGCTCACCTCGCCTGAAGTCACCGCCGAGTTGATCGCAGACGGTGTTCACGTCGAAGAAGCCGCTATGCGCCTGCTCCTGCAAGCCAAAGGCGCCGGTTGCGTAATTCTCATCAGCGACGGCCTTTCCGCCACAGGTATGCCCGACGGAAAGTACATGCTCGGCGGCTTTGAAGTGACCGTCTCGGGCGGGGTCTGCCGCAATGCCGAAGGAAAACTGGCCGGGAGCACGCTCACTCTGGACCGCGCTCTGCGAAACGTAGTCGCGCTCGGCATCCCTGTGCAAGACGCTGTGCGTATGCTTACTGCAAATCCTGCAAAGCTGCTGGGAATCGAGTTCAAGAAAGGCGCGCTGCGAACCGGCGCGGATGCGGACATCGTGCTGCTGGACGAAAATCTTCAGGTAAGCAATGTATGGACGCGCGGCCTGCCGCTGAACTAACTACGGATTCAACGGCACATTCAATTCCGACGCCAGCTTCACCGGATTAAACGGACTGCACGCGAAGTAGCGATCCCCAACCTTCAAAGTAGGAACTTTGCGCCTGCCGTGATTCGCCCGCAGCACGATGGCCTCTGCGGATGGATCCTCTTCGATGTTGATTTCGAGATAGGCCACTCCACGCTGCTTCAGAAAATATTTCGCGCGCCGGCAATCAGGGCACCAATGCGTGGTGTACATCGTGACCGGTTCCATCGCCCTCACTCGCTCGAAACCGGCGCGCCCCGCCGCTTTCGTGCCACTTGGATGCGAATCAGGGATCGCTGCAACGCAATCGCCGCGCGTCCCCAATCGATATTTGGATCGCTCGATGCGGAAGCCAGCCGCTGCTCCGCGCGTTTCTTCGCTTCCTCCGCACGCGCCACATCGATCTCTTCCGGCCGCTCGGCCGTCTCTGCAAGCACCGTCACGCGATCGCCCAAAACCTCCGCAAACCCGCTGATGATAGCCAAGTGCCCGGGTTCGCTCGCGGTCTTCGCTCGATACGTTAGCTCGCCGATCCCCAACTCCGTGATCAATGGCGCATGCCCAGGCAGAATGCCCAAGCAGCCGCCCGCGCCCGGCAGCGTGACCTCGGCGACCAACTCGCGCAGCAACTGCCGCTCCGGCGTAACGATTACGAGTTCGATGGACTCAGGAAGCATTGCTCCGCTTAGGCGCCCACCTTCATCTTTTCCGCTTTTTCCAGCGCCTCGTCAATCGTGCCTACCATGTAGAAGGCCTGTTCCGGAACGTCATCGTACTTGCCTTCCACAATCTCCTTGAAGCTGCGTACCGTGTCTTCGATCTTCACGTACTTGCCTTCCAGCCCCGTGAATTGCGCGGCCACGAACATAGGCTGCGACAGGAACTTCTCGATTTTTCGCGCGCGCGCCACGGTCCGCTTGTCCTCGTCTGACAATTCTTCGATGCCCAGAATGGCGATAATGTCTTGCAAGTCTTTGTAGCGCTGCAGAATCGATTTCACACCGCGAGCGACAGCGTAATGTTCAGCTCCGACGATGCGCGGGTCGAGAATGCGCGAGTAGCTGGCCAGCGGGTCGACGGCGGGATAAATGCCGCGCTCCACGATTTGCCGGCTCAGGTTTGTGGTCGCATCGAGGTGCGCAAAGGTCGCCGCCGGCGCCGGGTCGGTGTAATCGTCAGCAGGGACGTAAATCGCCTGCACCGACGTGATCGAGCCCGACTTCGTCGAGGTGATTCGCTCCTGCAATTCGCCAATTTCGGTATTGAGGTTTGGCTGATAACCCACCGCCGAAGGCATGCGTCCAAGCAGCGCGGAAACTTCCGCGCCTGCCTGCACAAATCGAAAAATGTTGTCGATGAACAGCAGCACGTCCAAATGCTCTTCGTCGCGGAAATATTCCGCAACAGTCAGACCCGTCAGTCCAACGCGCAGTCGCGAGCCGGGCGGCTCCGTCATCTGCCCGTAAATCAGCGCTGCGCGCGATTTCTCCGAATTGCCGGGAACGATCACGCCGCCTTCGGACATTTCCAGCCACAAATCGTTGCCTTCGCGCGTACGCTCGCCCACGCCCGCGAACACCGAAACGCCGCCGTGCTTCATGGCCACGTTGTGAATCAGTTCCATGATGAGCACGGTCTTACCGACGCCGGCGCCGCCGAAGAGCCCAATCTTTCCGCCCTTAAGGTACGGCTCGATCAGGTCCACCACCTTGATTCCCGTCTCGAACATTTCCAGCGAAGTGGATTGTTGATCCAGTGGCGGCGCTGGCCGGTGAATCGGATAGTGTTTGTCGCTGACTATCGGACCAAGCTGGTCCACCGGTTTGCCCAGCACGTTCATCACGCGCCCGAGTGTGGGCCGTCCCACAGGCACTTCAATGCCATGGCCGGTATCCACCGCCTTCATCCCGCGCACCATCCCTTCGGTCGGCTCCATCGCCACCGTGCGCACGCGCCCTTCGCCCAAGTGCTGCTCCACCTCGACGGTCACATCCAGCGGCGTGGGCACATTGAATCCTTCGCTGGTGATGCGCACCGCGTTGTAAATCGCCGGCAGATGTCCTTCGTCAAACTGAATGTCCAGCACCGGCCCAATGACCTGCACCACTCGTCCCACGTTTTGCTCTGCCATATTGCTCCTTCAGTTCCGTTTTGCGACTCGTGACGTGTAATTCGTGACGTTCACGACTCGCGTCTCATGACGCGCCATAGGCTGCGCCGCTTACAATTTCGATAATTTCTTTGGTGATCGCCGCTTGCCGCACCTTGTTCATGTGCATAGTGAGGGCTTCGATCACTTCTCCGGCATTTTTCGTGGCCGATTCCATCGCTGTCATGCGTGCTGCGTATTCCGACGCGGAAGATTCCAGCATTGCTCGTAAAATCTGCGTCTCCACGTAACGCGGCAGCAGCTTGTCCAACAATTCCGCTTCAGGTTGTTCGTAGATGTAATCGACCTGGGTTTCGGCAGGCTTCCCGGATTCTTTTTCCTTGCCGCTGCCTTCGTCGCGAATCGCTTCCACCGGCAGCAATTTTTCCACCGTGAGATTCACCGACATCACGGTCTTGAATTCGCTAAAAATAATGTAAACCGAGTCCACCTTCTTTTCGGTGTACAAATCCGTGGCCAGCTTGGCGATTTCCCGCGCCGTCTTGAACTCCACCCGCGAAAGGACGTTTACCCACTCTCCGGCAAAGGTGAACCCTGCCTTTTTCAGCGCGTCCCGGCCTTTCTTGCCCACCGGCACCGTAACAACCTTTTTGCCCTGATTCGCCCGGAAAAATTCATTCGCCTTGCGCAGGATGTTCGCGTTGAACGCGCCTGCTAGTCCGCGCTCTCCAGTAAGCGCTATCACCAGGATATTTTTCTCTTCGCGGCGCTCAAGCAGCGGATGCTGTGGGTCCTGAATCCGCGTCATCGTCGACCGCAGCACTCGCGCCAGCTCCTGCGCGTACGGACGCGCGGCCAGCGCCGCTTCCTGCGCGCGCCGCAGTCTCGCCGCCGCGACGAATTTCATTGCACGCGTGATCTGCTGGCTATTTTTCACCGAGCGGATACGTCGCCGAAAATCGAGAAGTGTAGCCATTATGTTCCGCTAAACGCCCCTGCTTAAACCTCTGCTAAAAAAACGATCGGCAAGCTCTAGCTCGCCGTCGCCGCAGCAACCTCAGCCGTGAACCGCTCCTTGAACGCGTCCACTGCTTTCTTGATCTCGGCCCGGATGCTGTCATCCAAAGCTTTCTTTTCCTTGATCGTCTTCAGAATCGAAGCATGATTCGCTTCCACAAATTCCAGCAGCTCGCGCTCAAACCGCCGCACTTCGTTCACCGGCACGGTGTCGAGCAGTCCGCTCGTCGCCACGTAAAGGATCAGCACCTGCTTTTCGACGGGCAGCGGCGAATACTGATCCTGTTTCAAAATCTCCTGCAGACGTTGCCCGCGTGCAAGCTGCGCCTGCGTCGCTTTGTCGAGCTGGTCCGAGCCAAACTGCGCGAACGCCGCCAGGTCGCGATACTGCGCCATGTCCAAACGCAAAGAGCCCGCAACCTGCCGCATGGCCTTGATCTGCGCGTTCCCGCCCACGCGGCTCACCGAAATGCCCACGTTAATCGCCGGGCGAATGCCGGCATTGAACAGGTCCGCTTCCAAATAAATCTGTCCGTCCGTAATCGAAATCACGTTGGTCGGAATGTACGCGGAAACGTCTCCCGCCTGCGTCTCAATCACCGGCAGCGACGTCAGCGAGCCACCGCCCAGCTTATCGTTCAGCTTGGCCGCGCGTTCCAACAATCGCGAGTGTAGATAGAACACGTCGCCCGGATACGCCTCGCGGCCCGGCGGACGCCGCAGCAGCAGCGAAATCTCTCTATACGCTTGCGCGTGCTTCGAAAGATCGTCGTAGAAAGTGACCGCGTGCCGCTTATTGTCGCGGAAATATTCGCCCATCGCGCAAGCCGCGTATGGCGCTATGTACTGCACCGAAGCCGGCTCGGACGCGGACGACGCAACGATAATCGTGTAATCCATCGCGCCGGCATCCGTCAGAACTTTCAACACTTGCGCAATAGTCGATCTCTTCTGGCCGATCGCGCAGTAGATGCAAATTACGTCGCCGCCTTTTTGATTGATGATCGTGTCGAGAATGATCGCCGTTTTGCCCGTCTGCCGGTCGCCGATGATCAGCTCGCGCTGCCCGCGCCCGATCGGGATCATTGAATCGATCGCCTTGATGCCGGTCTGCAGTGGCTCGCGCACCGGTTGCCGGTCCAGCACGCCCGGAGCAAGCCGCTCCAGCGGATTCCGCTCCTTCGTGTTGATCGGTCCCTTATCATCGAGCGGTTCGCCCAGCGGACTCACCACGCGGCCGATCAGCGCATCGCCAATTGGCACGGACATGATCGTGTTGGTGCGCTTGACGATGTCTCCCTCTTTCAGCTCGGTGTATTCGCCCAATAGCACCGCGCCGACTTCTTCTTCTTCCAAGTTCAGCGCAATGCCGTAAACGTTGTGCGGAAACGCGAGCATCTCTCCGGCCATCACTTTTTCCAGGCCATGGATGCGCGCAATTCCGTCGCCCACGCTGATGATCGCGCCCACCTCGTCTACTGCGACGGTTTGGTCGTAGTTCTCAATCTGCTCGCGCAGTATCTTGCTGATTTCGTCCGCTCTGATCTTCGCCATTCCTGTTCCCGCTCCCTATTCCGATACCAAGCGCGCCCGCAGCTCGTTCAGCCGGCTGCGTAGCGAGCCGTCATAAACCGTATCGCCAACTCGCACCACCGCGCCGCCCAGCAGTTCCGGCTCCAGTGAAAACTTTGCTTCCACGCGCTTTCCCGTCAATCGCCCTAGCGTAGATTCCAATTCCGCTTTTTGCGGCGCGTTCAGCTCCACCGCGGAAGAAACCTGCGCCTCGGTGATTCCCTGCCGTTCCCTGATCACTTGCTGAAACGCCGCGACGATTTCGGGCAAAAAATGGGCGCGTTGGTGGTCGACGACCACCAATAAAAAATTGCCCACAATCTTGCTGCCCCCGACTCGCGCCAACAGTTTTTCGATTACGCGGTGCTTCGCTTCCTTTGTCACCGCCGGGCTGGACAGAAAATTCCGCAACTCCGCCGATTCCGCATACAACGCACCGAACCCGGTGAGCTCCTGCGTTACCGCCTCCGCCGCGCCCTGTGCCAACGCAATATCCGCCAGGGCATTCGCATATTGCAGGCTAACGGACTTCAATTCGGGCTCCCCTCGAGGCTTTTCACAAACGTCGCCACCAGCGACTCCTGCACCTTTGGCGTCAACTCTTTCGCCAGCAGCGTTTCCGCTTCATCCACCGCCAGATTCGCCGCGGTCGCCTTCAGTTCCAGCCGCGCGGCCCGTTCTGCCGCTTCGATCTCCGCCCTGGCGGCTAGGCCTATACGTTGAATGTCGTTCTCAGTCGCTGCGTGCAAGCGCTTCGTTTCCGCCGCCATCTCGCGTTGCGCCGTCGCTCGCAGTTGCGCCACTTCCTGGTCCAGCCGCGCCAGCTTCTCTTCCGCTTCGCGAAGCCGGCGGTCCGCCTCCGCTTTAGCGGTTGTAGCTTTGCTAATCGCGAAGCTGATGGTTTCGGCGTTCTTGCGGAAAAAAGGAGGTGTGAGCTTCAGAAAAACCCAGGCCAGCAGGCCCGCCACAATCGCGAAGTTAATCCACTTGAAGATCTCTTTGGCGCGTTCTGTCGTCGCGGCGCCGCCTTCTTCCGCGGCATGCGCGCCGATCGCCGCAAAAAACAAAATTAAA
>Ga0073928_10001394_pt1 | contig 46934 bp, 41 predicted proteins | sample PaiPotPPA55metaG_FD_76969 | JGI IMG/M metagenome (GOLD analysis project Ga0073928, IMG submission 76969) | Iron sulfur acid spring bacterial and archeal communities from Banff, Canada, to study Microbial Dark Matter (Phase II) - Paint Pots PPA... ...
ACACTCCAACACTCCAACACTCCAACACTCCAACACTCCAACACTCCAACACTCCAACACTCCAACACTCCAACACTCCAACACTCCAACACTCCAACACTCCAACGCTCCAACACTCCAACACTCCAACACTCCAACGCTCCAACACTCCAACACTCCAAGCGCCCGTTCCGCCCCTTCCGCTCCGTGCGAGATTTCATTTGTTTTTGGGACGCGACCGAGTAAAGCCCTAGGACTTTCTCCATGTCGTTCTTATCGATTGCGCCGATCGTCCGCCAAATCACGACTCGTCCGACTCTGGCGCAGGTCCTGATCGTCTCGGCACTGATCTGGGCGGGGATTTATCTTCCGGGCCTTGGTTCGGTGGAACTCAAACATGAAGAACCGCGCCGGGCGCTGCCTGCGGTCCATATGATTGCCACCGGTGACTGGCTGGTGCCGCGCGTAGGGGAGGCGCCTTATCTGCGCAAACCGCCTCTTTTAAACTGGCTGATCGCCGGCGCGTTCAAACTTACGGGTGGGCGGTCGGAATGGGCCGTACGGTTACCTTCGGCATTGGCCACTCTGGCTTTAGCCCTGGGGATAGTGTTTTTTGGCGCGCGTTGGATCGGCCGGCTCGGTGCTTTGATCGCTTCGATTTGTTTTTTAACCAATCTGGCGGTGTTAGAGAGCGGCCGGCTCGCAGAGATAGAAGCCGTCTATATCTGTTTCACTGGTCTCGCCCTGGTCATCTGGTTAGCCCGCTGGCACAGCGGAATTACCGGGGTACGGCTTTGGATCTGGCCCGCCATCCTGCTGGCGTTGGGTCTCTTAACCAAGGGGCCGACCCACCTCATTTTTTTCTATGGTGTAATCACTGCCGTGCTGATCTCAGCCAAAGATCCGCTTACGCTGGTCCGGCCCGCCCACGGCCTGGCTCTTCTGCTGATGCTCGCGATCTTCAGTTTGTGGGCCATTCCTTGTTCGTTCGCGGTTGGCCAACATGGTCCACTTGGGGTTTGGCAATTCTGGATTCATCAAATCACTTCGCGGGCCTCTGAGGCGGAAGCGTTCCGGGTTCAAACCTGGCTCCTGAATTTTCCGCAAACGCTTAAGAATTTTTTACCCTGGACACCTCTCCTATTCTTGTTATGGACGAACCGAATCGAGCGACCTCGGTTCGATGCGGTAACCGATGAAGCCAGCGCTAAAGAGTTACGAGCGCAAGCGATCTTTCACGGCGCCCGTCTGGGCATGTTGATCACTGGTTTGGTGATGTGCCTGTTACCGAGTGGCTCGCCACGTTATATTTATCCGCTTTTCGCTGTTCCTTGTCTATTAATCGGACAGGTCTTGGCTGAAGGGAAAACCAGTTTACTAATGGACGGGTTCCTCAAATGGTGGCGTCTCATTAATACGGTTTTCCTGGTTGCCGGTAGCCTCGCCGTCTTAGCGATTCCGTTTATCGGCGGAATCAATCCAGGCACGCTTTTCGGTCTGGTGATCGGGATCGGAATGACCGGTGCCGGGTGGGTGGCTCAGCGATTGAAGCAAGAGGCGCTGCGCCCGATAGAAAACGCGACGCGCGCCGCCCTGGTTACCGGCTTGGTTTTCGCTGCCGCGATGATCACTTACGGCGCCGCCATTGTCCCGCGGGTCGACGCCATGACGAATAACGGCTTTCGCGAAGTTGCGGCCAGGATTCGGCATACGATTCCTTCCGGTGCCGTCTTATGGGTCCAAGAAAATGAGTACCGGCCTTTCTGGTATTACCTGGAGCCGGAAGTGCGTTATTTCCTATCCGTCAGTGATATCCCCGCCGATGCCCGCTATTTTTTGCTGCCCGAAGACGCCGCTGGCGCCTTCGCTGCCGATCACCGGTTAGCCGATCGGCATCCGCGTCCGATAGCCCAGGTCGTAGATGGGGAGAAACAGCTGTTCGTTGTGTTGGAGAGCGACGGGAAAGGGCAAAGTAATCAGTAATGGTTCTTCCGGGTTCTGCGTGGGAAATCAGGCGGTTCGGCTGTTGAGCTGCTAACCATGAAATGGTTTAAGAGAACAGCCCAGGGCTTTAGCCCTGGGAATAGCCCAAAGCAAACCCCGCCCTGGAAGGGCGACCGAATGGCGCTTCGATCGTGACATTGCGTTTGGTTCGCCTGAAAGATCTCCGTTTCGATGATTGTTGGTCCGATTGTCGCCAGGGTAGCGATCGGCGCTGCCTCTTGGAACAAGCGCCACCCTTCGGTCGCCCTTTCAGGGCGGGTTCCCTGACGGCGTAACCCAGGGCTAAAGCCCTGGGCTATTCTGTGTGACCATTTCATGGTCAAAAACCCGTGGCCGCCCACCAACTGCTGATCACTGACCTACTGATTACTGATTACTTCGCGCCACTCCCTTTTCGCTGCCACCTCTTCCGCCGCTACCCGGCGCGATCTTCGGCGGGAAAACCAGCAGACGCCAAGCAGGTCGACTGCCGGCCGCCAGAGAAAAACTCGCAGATTGTATTTAGCGACACCAGATCGACGAGGCCGATGATTTACGGGAAATTCAGCGATCGAGAAACCGGCGGCTTTCGCCAGAGCCGGCATGAATGAGTAAAGCGTTTGCATCGGAATGAATGCATCGATCACCTCGCGATGGAAGCCCTTTAATCCGCAGCCGGTGTCCGAGACCCCGTCGTCGGTGAAGATCCGGCGGACGTAGTTCGCGAACTGCGACATCAACCGCCGTTTTAGGTCGTCGTGGCGATGCACGCGGTGCCCGACCACAAAATCGTATCGGTCCAATAGCCGCAAGGCCTCCGGAATATCGCCTGGATCATTCTGGCCGTCGCCATCGAGCAAGACGACATTTTTGCCCAGCGTCCTTTTGATACCGGCGAAGAGAGCGGCGCCCTGACCGGCATTCTGGAGATGATTAATGATGCGAGCAGCCGGCCACGTCGAAACCACGCCTTTCATTTGGTCAAGCGTCTTATCCGTGCTGCCATCGTTAACGAGAACAACTTCATAGGCACGCGGATCACGATCCAGCACACTCCGAAGCTCAGTCAAAACCGGACCCACGTTTGTTTCCTCGTTATAGAATGGGATTACGACGCTATATTCGATGTCCTGGCCGGATGAAGTGGATGCGCTCAAGGGAATAGTAATCAGTAATCAGTGGTCCTGGAGGGGAGCCGCTTTACAGATATTCCAACTTCTCTGTCACGTCATGGACTATAGCGAGCCCAGCCAGGGGACGTTTATGGAGGCGGCTCCCGCCAGGGGTTGCACCATCTAGGGGGTTGCTAACTCCAGCGCTTTGAACATATCCTGGAACCCCCCCGGGCGTCGCGTCTATTTGAGCGCCGTGGCACAAACGATTCCAGGCGTCCTTGGCCGAAGTAGCTAAAGGGGAGATGGGGCGAAGTCTGCGATACCCGCCTTGGCTAACACCCGGCATGCAACGCCCCGACTCGGCCGTGCGACCCTGCTCCGCCACCAATCACTTCTCACCTCTCACTTCTTCACCCTCCGCCGTCGCTTGGCCGCCTTCGGTGCCACATACGGCGCCGAGGCGGCATCTCGTTGATCGAGTTCTTGCAGGACGAGGCTGGCTGCGCCGCGGGCCCAGACCTCATCACCCCAATGATGAATCATGAGATCGAAATTATCCAGAAGCGGAGCGATCACCATTTCGCGGATAGTCGAGCGCAGGCTCTCACCGTACAGATGCGAACAAGTCACCGCGCCTTCGCAAACCACTACTCGTTCCGGGTTGATCAGGTTAACGAGATTAGCGATGCCGAGCCCAAGGTATTGACCCATTTGGTGAAAGATTTTCCGGTACCTTGGGTCGCCGTTTTCAGCTCGCTCGACGACTTTACGCAGGAGATCAAGCCGGGCATGATAATCCAGCTTCTTAGATGGGATACGAAAACCGATGGCCTGAGCTTCCCGTAAGATCGCAAAACCGGCGGTATGAGTCTCCATGCAACCGTGCTGGCCACATTGACAAGGCGGTCCATCGAACACGAGCTTGGTGTGGCCGAACTCGGCGCCAATCCCGCGAGCTCCTCGGAATAAACTGCCGTTGATGATCAAGCCGCTTCCGGTGCCTTGCTCGATCGTGATCACACTTACGTGTTTCAGACCTTTGGCCAAACCAAACCAATGTTCGGCCAACGTCACCAGGTTCGCGTCATTCTCTACAAACACCGGCACATCGAATTTCGGGCTCAGCATCGCTCCAAACTCGACGTTGCGACTTTGAAACACCGGGCTCCAATACACCGTCCCCGAGCCGCAATCGACATATCCTGGCACGCCGACACCGACGCCGCTAACCCGGGTAAACTCCATCTTGGCTTTGCGGACACAAGCTCGGACGGCCTTGGCTACGAAATCGGCTAGCTGCGACGCAGTAAGTTCCAGAGGTTCGCAAGAGATATTTTCAGAGGCAAGCACGCTACCGGTAAAATCGGTTAACGATACCACGATCTGATGAGTGGCGATTTTGACTCCGGCCACGTGCATGTAGTTGGGAGCAAGACGAAGCGAAACGAGCGGTCTGCCCCGGCCTCGGATCGCTAAAGGATGTGACCCTTCCTCTACTAGTGCGCCCTCCCGAATTAAGTGGCTGACGATGCTGGAAATGGTGGCTTGGCTCAGTCCGGTGACTTCGGCCAGCTCGGAACGCGAGATTTGATTGTCGTGCACCCGAATCGTGTGCAGGACATCGAACCGGTTAAGGTTTCGAATGGTGGCAGGACCACGCGCCGAAATCGCAACTGGGGAGTACTTCAAACACCAATTTACGCCAAGTTGGGGAGAAAGGGCAAGTTAGAATCTGCTATAGACAGTTATGGAACGCTGGAAAGAACTGGGTGAAGGCATCCCACAACGGTTACGCCAACAGCTCCAATTTATTCTGGAGATTGATCGCCTGAAGAATGTATTACGCCGCTCTTATTTGATCGATGTCGATCGGCACGAAAACTCGGCCGAACATAGCTGGCACTTAGCATTAGCAGCAATGGTGCTGGCCGAGCACGCGAAAGAAACGATCGATGTTGGTAAAGTGATTCATCTGGTTCTGGTGCACGACCTGGTGGAGATCGACGCCGGTGACACTTTCATTTACGACGACGCAGCGAATGTCGGGAAGGCCGCTCGTGAACAGCAAGCTGCTAACCGGCTTTTTGGGATTTTACCGGAGGAACAAGCGGAGAGTCTTATGGCTCTTTGGCGAGAGTTTGAGGACCGGCAAACTCCAGAAGCAAAATTTGCGCTTGCGCTGGATCGGTTGATGCCGGTTCTCCACAACGTCTTTACCCAGGGCGGGAGTTGGCAAGAGCATGGGATCCGGCAAGAGCAAGCGCTGACCAAGAACCGGCCCATCGATGATGGCTCGCCGGTTCTGTGGCAAGTCGTTGAATCCTTGATTAAGCAAACCCTGGCGAAGTAATCCTTTGGCTATGCATTATCCCAGGACCCCGTTCATCCTCCTGATCTGCGTTTTGTTTGGGTTATTATCGGCCTCAGTTCGCAGCCAAAATGTTCATTTGTCAGATACCCAGGCTGACCAGATTGGCCGGCGCCTCTGGCAAAATGAATGCGGAGGCACGATCTCTGGGCTTACCTCTTGGAATAGCGGAGAGAATTTCGCTTCTCTTGGTATCGGGCATTTCATCTGGTATCCGGTCGATCAACGTGGCCCGTTCGAAGAGAGTTTTCCACCGCTCTTGACCTACTTGAAAGCATCCGGCGTCACCCTTCCGGCCTGGTTAGCTGAGTCCCACGGATGTCCGTGGCCCGATCGCGCCGCCTTTCTGGCTGATCTACATTCGTCTCGTTTACAAGAGCTACGCACGATCTTGGCCCACACGGCTCCGCTACAGGCCCGCTTTGCTGCGAATCGTCTGGAAGCCGCGCTACCCAAGATGCTCGCGGAGGCTTCGGCCGCAGAACAGGCCAAGGTGAAACAAAACTTCTATCGCGTGGCTGCCACTTCGAGTGGCATGTATCCGCTGGTCGATTATGTGAACTTCAAGGGTGAGGGGACATCGCCCACCGAACGTTATCGAGGCCAAGGGTGGGGCCTGTTGCAAGTCTTAGAAACGATGAAGGATGGACCCGCCTTAGAGCAATTCCGGGTCGCCGCCAGCCAGATGTTAACCCGGCGCGTTCATAACGCTCCACCCGAACGCCATGAAGAACGCTGGTTGCCAGGCTGGCTGAGCCGGGTGCGGAGCTATGAATAGGAGCTAGGAGGTAGGAGGAGACCGGTGAAAAGTGAAAGGTGGAAGGTGAAAAGTGGCGCAGCGCCGAACCGGCTTGTCGCGCCGTAGTCCCGCGGCCGCGGGAGAAGGCGGAAAGGGCGTTGCGTTTCGTGCTGTAGATCTATCGGATGACGATACCGACAAATCGTTGTACCGCGTCGAATCGACATGACATCCGGGGTGAAGAATCCGATGGCGGTGAAAGCGTTCCCCCGGTCGTCGCGGGGCCTCTCGAACACTTTTCACCTATCACTTTTCACCTTTCACGCGTTCCAGCTCCTCTTGCTATTCCCGCAACGCTCATGTAACCGGTCGGGAGAAATTATGCCGAACCAACCGGGGAGTGCGAGATGAGCAGCGAATCAGCCGTAGCCAAAAAAACGCCTTATGTGACTTACGCGGTCATTGGCTTGTGTGTGGTCGTGTATCTCTGGGAGCTGACGAACTATGCAGCGGCTAAGGCCGCATTGGTAGACCCGATCGCGACTCAAGGCATCTCCGGAGTCTGGACACTGTTCACTATGACTCTGGTCCATAGCCACACCCAGCCAACCCATATCATCTTCAACTTAATGGCCTTCTCCGTGCTGGGCCGGCTACTTGAAACCATTTTTGGACCGTTGCGATTTACCCTGCTTTTGATCGCGCTCGCTTGGGTGGCTTCTGCGGCGCAGATCGAGTTTGGTGGTGGCATCGGCATTGGCCTTTCCGGTGTCGTCTACGGAATCTTCGGTTTCATGATTGGCGCTTCACCGCGCAGCCCTTTCCTATGGTGGTTTGTTAAGAAAAATGCTCCGATGCTCATAGGTTGGGCAGTACTATGTCTGGTCCTGACCCAAACGGGCGTTATGTCGATCGGCAACGGAGCCCACTTTGGCGGCCTGATTTATGGGGCGATCTACGGGCTGATCTATGGTTTGCCCCGCTACCGTTATGTTTTTGTCGGGTTGGCGGTCATTATTCCGGTCGCCCTCGGTGTGAACCTCTTCGCCCTGATAACATCAGGAGGATAACGGATACACTGCGCTCCACGGCTCAATCGCGCCATCGCCGTTTCGCCCACACGCCCATTCGTCGCCTCCTGGCTCCTGGATTCTGACTCCTATTCTTGTACTCCTCGTACTCCTCGTACTCCTAGAACTCCTTTACTCCTGCGTTTTCCATTTGCCATTCCCAATCGCCTGTCGGCTATTCCCTTATGACAAGGATGCCTCATACTGACTTGGACGTCTTTCCTCTCTCGCTTGGCGGAAATGTATTCGGATGGACTGCGAACGAAGAGCAGTCATTCGCGGTTCTCGATGCTTACGCCGCAGCCGGAGGAAATTTCATTGATACTGCCGACATGTACTCCTGCTGGGCGCCAGGGAATTCTGGGGGCGAGTCTGAAAGCATCATCGGACGCTGGATGAAAAAGCGTGGCAACCGAAGCAAAATGGTGGTCGCCACAAAAGTGGGAAAACTGCCGCAGTTGCTGGGTCTTTCGACGAAAAATATTCAACGTGCGGCGGAAGATTCGCTCGCGCGCCTGCAGACAGATCACATTGATCTTTACTACGCTCATGAGGATGACCGGGCGATACCGCTGGTTGAGACTCTGCAAGCGTTCGACGGTTTGGTCCGGAGCGGCAAAGTCCGATACATTGCAGCGTCGAACTATAACGCCCCGCGGCTAGCTGAAGCTTTACGGACTTCCCGCCGAGAAGGTTTTGCCCAATATGTGGCTCTGCAGCCGCACTACAACTTAATGGAGCGAGACAAATACGAAGGCGAATTGATCGACACCGTGGCGGCGGAGGGACTCGGTTCTCTCCCTTATTTTTCGTTAGCCTCAGGTTTTCTGACCGGAAAATATCGAGACGGAAGCAAGGTCGATAGCAAACGAGCAGAAGGCGCGTCGAAATACTCTAACGAGAAAGGCCGAAAAGTGCTGGCTGCCCTTGATCAGATCGCAGCTGCTCGGAAAGAAGCCGTAGGCACGATTGCACTGGCTTGGCTACTGGCTCAACCCACCGTGGTCGCACCAATCGCCAGCGCCCGAATCCCCGAACAACTTCCACCCTTGTTACGTTCAGTGGAAGTGAAGCTCACGAAGGAAGAAGTACTGAAGTTATCGGCCGCAAGTGAGTAGGCAAAGGCGATAGGGCGAGGCTCCATATGCACCTTTCACGCGTTAGGGGAGCCTCGCCCTACCACTCCGCTAGGCACTGCTCCGTCTACCGACTCTCGATCGCCTCGCTTATCTCGCCGGATAATCAACAGAGTAGCGACAAGCCCGATGGCGGCTGCCGTGGACATCCAGAGGCCAGGCATAGCCTGGTTTCCGGTAGCTTTAATGAGAGACTCGCAAATGGCGGGGGTAAACCCCCCGAATAGAGCCGTCGCTAAACTATAAGCTAGAGAGAAGCCCGTGGTACGGACCTGTACGGGCATGATCTCAGTTAAGGCAACGACCATGGCGCCATTGTAACTGGCGTAAAGCAAAGCAAACCAGAGCTCGACGAGCAAAAGCCGGCTGAATGACGGCGCCGCCGTTAACCAGAGCATCGCCGGATAGGCGGTTAGCAAGGTTACTACCGTAGCGGCGGCCAGGATTGGGATTCGACCGATCCGATCTGACAACGCTCCCATGACCGGCAGCAAGATGAAATTGGAGAGACCGACGCACAGGGTGACCGTGAGGTACGCCGAAGGCTCGAGCCGCAGCTCTTGCTTACCAAAAGTGGGCGTGTAGGCCGTGATCAGGTAAAAAGACACGGTCGTCATCGTCACCAGCATCACGCCGATCAAGACGATGCCCCAATTGCGTATCAGCGTTTGCCAAACCTCGGCTGCGCTCGGTCGATGTTTACGAACCCGGAATGCTTCGGTTTCAGGCAAATAACGTCGGAGAAGAAAAAGCACCGGGACGATCAGACAGCCGATGAAGAAAGGGATGCGCCAGCCCCATTGATCCAGCGCTTGGACCGGCAGAATCGCGCCCAGGATCACCCCCAGAAGAGCGGTGAACATTACGGCCGCCTGTTGGCTAGCTGATTGCCAGCTGACATAAAATCCTTTGTGTCCGGGAGTGGCGAGCTCCGCTAAATAGACCGAGACTCCGCCGAGTTCAACCCCGGCAGAGAACCCCTGCAAGAGTCGGCTAAACACGATAAACAACGGCGCCGCGATCCCAATCACTGCGAACCCGGGGGTGAAAGCCAAGCCAAAAGTACCGACCGACATCAGTGCCAGAGTGAGAATGAGACCGGCCCGTCGACCATGACGATCAATATAGGCTCCTAAAATCAGCGCGCCGATAGGCCGCATCAGAAAACCGACCCCGAAGGTCATCAGCGACGACATCAAAGAAAGGAAATGGTTGCCCGCCGGGAAATACGTTTCGCCAATGGCGCTCGCGAAATAGCCGAACACCATGAAGTCGTACATCTCCAGGAAATTGCCGCTGGAGACTTGGATGACGTTGAGAACCTGGGCCTTCCGGGTTGGGGAGGACATTCGTGACGCTCCGCTAAAACAGCGGGTGTGCAAGGATAGTGCCCAGGCCTAGCGGGGCGTAAGTAATCAGTAATCAGTGGGTCAGTAATCAGAGGAAGAGCTAGGAGCTGGAATTTAGGGAGCTAGAAGCCGCGTCGGCGCTGTGAGTGGCAGCCTGGGACCACGGCGCGCCTCCTGGCTCCTAGATTCTCGCTCCTAGCTCCGAACTGATTACTGGCCTACTGATTACTCCGTGACACCCCAGTTGATAGGCCACCTCCTCTTTGCGTTCCATCCCTCCCCGGTGTTAATTCGTGCCTTTACGCCATGGAGACAGAAACAGGAAGCAGCCGGCCGAGCGCTACCGTATCAGAGACCGGAAACCAAACGATTCTAGCGATTCTCATCGCTGCCAGCTTTTCCCATTTGCTCAACGACACGATCCAGTCGCTCATTCCGGCGGTCTATCCGGTATTAAAGGAGTCGTTTCAGCTCAACTTCGCCCAGATCGGGCTGATCACCCTGACCTTCCAAATCACCGCTTCAATGTTACAGCCGATAGTAGGGCTATACACGGACCATCGGCCGCAGCCTTTTTCGCTCGCGATTGGAATGGGTTTCAGCTTAGTCGGTCTGGTTTTGCTTTCCGGCGCAAACAGCTATTGGATGATTCTCTGCTCTGCGGCGTTGGTCGGGCTCGGTTCATCTGTTTTTCATCCGGAAGCATCGCGCCTGGCGCGGATGGCCTCTGGCGGTAAGTACGGTTTCGCCCAGTCCTTGTTTCAAGTCGGCGGTAACGCCGGCCAATCACTCGGTCCGTTACTGGCTGCTCTCGTTGTCGGTACCCGGGGTCAGGGCAAGATTGCCTGGTTCTCGGTGGTGGCGTTGCTGGGTATTTTTGTTCTGTTCAACGCTGGGCGCTGGTACCAACAGAACCTCTTCCGGTTAAAAGGCGTGAGTCGGCGAGCCTCGGACGGCGTCCACCTGTCCCACCTCACCATTGTCGGCGCCATGGCGATCCTGATTGCCCTGATTTTCTCGAAATATTTCTATCTGGCCTGCATCAGCAGCTATTACACTTTCTATCTGATTGATCGTTTCCATCTGTCGATCCAGCACGCCCAATTGCTGCTCTTTTTGTTTACCTTTTCTGTGGCTGCCGGAACCATCGTGGGAGGTCCGGTCGGCGACCGTATCGGCCGCAAGTACGTGATCTGGGTTTCTATTCTAGGGGTGGCGCCGTTCACGTTGCTAATGCCCTATGCCAACCTCCTGTTTACCGCGATTCTCAGCGTCATCATTGGGTTTGTATTAGCCTCCGCTTTTTCTGCGATTCTGGTTTATGCCCAAGAATTAATGCCCGGGAAGGTAGGATTGGTGTCCGGTCTTTTCTTCGGGTTCGCCTTCGGTATGGGCGGCATCGGATCCGCGGTGCTCGGACAGCTGATCGATTTCACTAATATCCAATTCGTGTTTCGGCTATGTGCTTTCTTGCCTTTGCTGGGGTTGCTAACTGCGTTCTTGCCGGATATTGAGCGAAAGCGCGCGCCGTAGCGTCCAATCGTTCTCCCGCCTTGGTCACCGGCTCGACGAAGCTCGCCACGCCAAAAAGGAGAACAAACCGTGAATGAACGCGAAAGGGAAGCCGAAACAAAAAAACGAACCGCAGATGAACGCAGATGGTGTGGGCTCTGGCTAGTGTTCATGCTCCCGTTCTCCAGTATAGGTTTCTGCAGGACGGTCCTTTCATTATTAGAACCGGTAAATGTCACGCTCTTGGTGTACCCCAACGCTCGTTAAAACTCCCTCACGCGAACGGAGCGAAAACCATTTATCTGCGTAAATCTGTGTCCATCTGCGGTTGTTTGTCTTCTTGGTGTCCATTCGCGGTTAGTGTTTAGCTGATTTCGGATCAAGAGCATCTCGCAGGCCATCTCCCAGAACCTAGATTAGGAGATGAACGAGGTGGTGCGATACAACTTCTCCGGAGAGAAATTCAATTGTCCCCTAATCGCATGTAATTACCGGCGCTGAATAGAATATTCAGACCGTTGATAGCAGAGCGCACATTAGTACGATCACCACTATCGCTTTTACCGTCCGGGAAACACTAAATTCCCTCTTTAGTGAAATTGTCCGTCTGTGTATTCCGGACTTGCGTCCCGATTTCATTGCCGGGAGCGGTATCGATTGCTTCTGCCATGCTCGCCGTTTCGATAGCAAAAGGATTTCTGTTCTTCTGTACGAGCTGAATCGAATCGATGCACTTCAGGCCGTATGAGAACGATCGATATTTTGGTTTCTGCCGCCTCAGATGTACAAAAAGAGAGTGCCATCGCCGAACATTTGATTTGTTGTCTCGCCGCGGAGTTTGATCTCCCGGTCATCTCTTACTCCAACCGACTTCGAGGGGCGAAAGAGGATGCCGCGGTTGAACGCAAAGATCCAGAGGATGAATCAACTCCGGTCGTGCGGCTGTTCTTTTGGGACTGTCCGGCGTTAGAGAGAGATGACTTGCCGGAACCGGATCAAACTCAATATGACCTCGTCATTTGCCTGCTATGGTCCAGGCTTACATCCGTCCCAGTCGAGAAATGTGTCTTGCCTAACGGCAGCTTACCGTGGTCCGCAACGAATAACGAAATCGATGCGATCTTAGGTCAGTCGCAACGAACTTCTGAGGTTCAGAGGCTACGTGTTTACCGGAATCGAGCGACTCCTGATTCCCTGCTCGAACCAAAAGAAGAACGGGAAGAGAAGTGCCGGCAGTGGGACGCGGTGCAGGATTTCTTCGCAAGATGGCAAAACGATGACGAAATCCAGTTTCGCGAATGCTGCCAAGAATTTCTCGACCTGGAGGAATTCGCGAATGTGTTCCGACAGCATTTTCGCGATTTTCTTGTCGAACACTTGGAGCGACCAATTGACCCGAATAAAGCGCTTCTACAAAACCGCTTTCGGGCCTCGAATCCTTTTCGGGGATTGAATTTTTTTGATTTCGAACATGCAGCTTTTTACTACGGAAGAACGAGAGCCATCGGGGAAGTGCTCGATGCTTTAAAGGGGCAGGCAACAGCCAAAAAGTCTTTAGTGCTGGTACTTGGTCCCAGCGGTTCGGGGAAAAGTTCTTTGCTTCGGGCTGGCGTTCTTCCTCTTTTGACTCGGGGAGGTACTCCCGTAGGCAACGGACCTTGGAGGCGCGTGATAACCAGGCCGGGTGTCGGGGATCCTATCGATACACTTGCAGCTGCTCTGGAAGCGAAATTTGCTCTGCCAGTGCCTCAGGATTCAGATACGCCCGACGAATCGCCGAGTCTGGCATCCCGACTGAAAAAAGATCCGGAAAATGCCACCTCCCAGATAGCGGAAGTGCTGGGAAAAACGAAGACGCGGCTCGCGCTCGTCGTGGATCAGTTAGAGGAATTGTTTATAGGGATTTCTCCGGTGCTGCAGCGGAAATATATCTCCGTTCTCTGTGCCTTGGCTCGCTGCGAAGGGATCTACGTTATCGCCGCATTACGCAGCGAATTCTACCCGCAATACCAGCGGTTCCCCGAATTGGTTAAGCTTACTTCGGGTGGCGGAAAATACGAACTTCAACCGCCGATAGCACGCGAGATAGCAAATATGATCCGGTTGCCGGCAGAAGCCGCAGGTCTGTGCTTCGAGCGAGACTCGGAAACAGGTCGAAGCTTGGACGATTCCTTACTGAAGGCGGCAACAAGCAGTTCCGACCCACTGCCTCTGCTAGAGCACGTACTTTCACTTTTATACAATAGACAGCTCCGCCGAAAAGACGGTTTGCTGCGATGGTCTGACTATAGCGAATTGGGCCAATTCAAGAATGCATTAGCCCAACATGCAGAGTTCGTTTTCTTGAGGTTGGACCGCGATGAACAGCATGCGCTAAAATTCGTGATTCGCCATCTGCTGGCGCCAGGTGCCGGTAAAGAAAAGGTCTTGGTTCGTCGGCCCGTTGCATATCACGACCTGGTTTCGTCGCCTAAGCTTAATCATCGCCTGAGCGCGGCGGCTAAATGTCTAATTGATCGTCTGATCAATGAGGGACTGTTGAGTACCGATACTGATTCAAAACAATGCCGGTTGATTAGTCTTCCCCAGGACGCGCTGCTTTCCAGCTGGCCAAGGCTATGGCGATCATTATCTGAGGACCAACACTTTTTTGGCATGCGAGACCGGCTGGATGAAAGCCTGAGGGTTTGGCTCAGTCGAGGCGAGCAAAGCGATCGCCTGCTCTACGACAGGATCGCCTTGGCGGAAGCAGAGACATTGCTCAAAGATTTCGCGTCGGCATTAAGCAAAAAGCAGATCGAGTACATTCAAAAGAGCCTCGCCAGGCAAAAGCGCCACGGTCGGGTGCGAGATTATTTCGGGTTGGCAACGATCCTCGTTTTTATCGTTTTTGCGTTAGTCTTGGGTGCTGAACGATTTAACTCTACCAACCAGCGCAATCAGATGAAGCCAGACGTCAAACCGGCCCAACCGGATAAATCGCTTGCTAGGAAAGATACGACTGCTCTGGAAGCTCAGCTAAAGGAAGCGGAAGAGAGGTTAGCATCGGCACAACAGAATGCCGAGCTCGCCAATAGACAGCGGACTGCTTTAGAAACTGAGCTCAAGACGGCAGAGGACAAGTTGAAGCAACTGCAAGACGCCGAGTTCACTGAGAGCCAGGGCAAGGCACTGCAAACTCAACTCAAGGAGGCAGAGGACAAGCTAAAACAAGTCCGGACAAATTCTGACGAGACATCCAGCCAGCTCAGCGCCTTCCAAGTTCAACTAAAGCAGGAACAAGATAAGGCGCAGAAAGCCCGGGCGGACGCAGATTCTTTAGCTGACGCGCGGAACGCCCTGCAGAGTCAACTCAAGGCAACCCAAGAAAAGTTGAACCAAACTCAGGCTAATTCTGGTGACGCAGCCGGCCAGGTAAGCGCTTTGCAGGCACAACTGAAGCAGGAGCAAGACAAAGAACTGAAAGCGTATGCAAACGCGAATTCTTTGACTAGCGAACGAGACGCTCTCCAAAATCAGCTCGAGCAAGCCGAAACTAGAGGGTTGTTAGCACAACAGAATGCGGACTTGGTTAACAGCCAACGGAGCGAGCTGCAGACCCAGCTTAAGGAAGCAGAAGAGAAGTTAAACCAAGCCCAAGTGAATGCTGGTGACTCAGCCAGCCAGCTTAGCACCTTGCAGGCGCAACTGAAGCAAGAGCAGGAAAAAGGGCAGAAAGCACAGGCAAACGCCGATTCATTGACTGGCGAGCAAAACGCCCTGGAGACTCAGCTCAAGGAGGCGGAAGAGAAGCTGACGCAAGTCCAGGCAAATTCTGGTGATGCGGCTACCCAGCTCAGCGCTTTGCAGGCGCAACTGAGGCAGGAGCAAGAGAAAGAACAGAAAGCGCAGGTAAACGCCGATTCATTAACTAGCGAGCGAAACGCCCTGGGGACTCAGCTCAAGGAGGCAAAAGACAAGCTGACGCAAGCGCAGGCAAATTCTGGTGATGCGGCTAGCCAGCTTATCGCATTGCAAGCGCAACTGAAGCAGGAACAGGAGAGAGAGCAAAAAGCCCAGGCAAACGCCGATTCACTAACTAGCGAGCGAAACGCGCTGGAGACTCAGCTCAAGGGGGCAAAAGACAAGCTGACGCAAGCGCAGGCAAATTCTGGTGATGCGGCTAGCCAGCTTAACGGTTTGCAGGCGCAACTGAAGCAGGAGCAGGAGAAAGAGCAGAAAGCCCAGGCAAACGCGGATTCCTTGACTAGCGAGCGGAACGCCCTGCAGAGCCAACTCAAGCAAGCGGAAGCCAAAGCCCTGCTTGCTCAGCAGAACACCGACCTTGTAAGCAGTCAGCGCAGCGCGCTGCAGACCCAGCTCAAGGAAACCGAGGAGAAGTTGCAGCAGGCCAAGGCGAGTTCTGGCGATACGCCCAGCCAGTTCAACGTTCTGCAAGCTCGGCTCTACTCGCCGCAACAAGCCTCACCGACGCCATCGCCGTCCACTAACGCATCAGGGACAGCAAATCCTCCAGAGTCGCAATCCACTGGGAATGGTGAAGCCTCCGGGAATGTGGAATCGTTGCAGGAGTTTGTTCTCGGGTATCTGCGAACGGTGGCAAGCAACGATACGTCAGTGCAACGACGATATTTTGCAGATCGCGTCAGCTTTTACGGAAGAGGCGTGCTTGATTCATCGAATGTCGAGGCTTCGACGGAGGAGTACCATCGTGAGTGGCCCATCCGAGAATGGACGCCGCGAGGAGAAGCTAAAATAGCGCGGCTGGCGCACCGAGATCGATTTGTTGTGTATCAGCCGTTCCGGTGGGCAGTTTCTGACGGCTCCCGGCACGTCCAGGGAAATGCAACCCTCTATCTTTTGATCCGCCGAGATTCCCAGGGCGAATTGACGATCGTGAATGTCCATCAACTTGACCGCTTATCGGTTAGGCACCGCTTACCCGCCAACGAAAAAAAGGCGGCCCGAAAGGGCCGCCCTTGATTTGGATTTGAGCAAAGCTTAGGGATGCTTGCCGCCCCACTTTTTCTTCTCTGCGCCTCCCCATTTACCATGATGCCGCATCACGGGGTGATGTCTTTCCTCGCAGGAGACAACCTCGGGACGAATCAGCCGCCCGTCCTGGAGGACCGCGGCGTACAGCGTCTGATGTTGTCCGCCGACAACCCCGCTCAGCTCAACGAGATAGTACGGGGTGGGACCTTCGATAGGTTGTACGTGCACTGGATGCACGTAGGCAGCGTTGTAGAAGCCACCCGGAGTTTTCGCGCCAGCAATGGTTAGGGAATTGGGATAATTGGAAACGCCGACCCCAGCCGTTTTATCGAGCTCATCTTTACCGCCAGCCCAGACAACCGCAGCCAGTTCAGCCATGCCCGCATTGGCCGGGAAAGCTATCCCGCTGCCTGGCGTGTTACCCGACGGGTTAGAATACGCAAAGCCGTTGGGATCGCTTAGATGCGTGCGGTCTGGAGTGACTCCGGCAGGAGCTTCCAGCCGATAACATTGGGTACCACTGTCGCCCCGGACCGAATATGTTACCGCAAAGGCCTTGGAGGTGAACAGGGAAGCAGCAACCAGGACTGAAATACTGCAGAATATGGATGCCTTCATTAATCGCCGTAATGTATCACCATTGACACAGAAGGGAAGCCTGTTGAAGTCACCAAATCAGAAACTTACGAGGAGAAACTGGGCTTTCTGCTGACATGTAATGAAAGACTCACAGTTCACCGTTCACAGTTCGCGGTCGCTGGCAGTTGGGCGCAAGAAAAACGGCGGACGAGGGCGACGGGATTACCTCTCGCCGCTCCTGCGGTTCCTGTAACCGGTGAAACCGAGAACTGTGAACTGTGAACCGCGAACCCTGACCCAGCAGCCGTGCGTTCCGCAATTGAAGAACTAATTCAAAAGTGGCTGACGGAGAACCCGAATGAACGTTTGCCCGGAGCCGGGCAACCGCTCGATCTGGATGAGTATTTTCGTTGGCCCGAAGAATTGCGTCTGGCTTATTCGCTCCTCAAGAGCTCCGGGCATGTGCCCGAAGAAGTGGAACTTTTGCGCGAGATCAGCGAGCTCAGGCAGCGCTTGTCCAAGGCAACCGACCCTATCGGTACAAGAGATCTCCAACGCCGAATTCAAGAGCAAGAAGTAGCCTTGAACATTAAGCTCGAACGCCACCGGAAGCGGTAGGCGAAACGGGCGAGTATTTGGTAGGGCGAGGCTCCCGAACGCCGACAGGTGTTCACAGAGGTTTACGTGTGCCCCTAACAAATAGCACGGAAACGCCGATGCGCGTGCCGAGCCGTTGTCCCAGGATGTTCATTGCGCCCGTCTTCGTATCCGGAAACTGCTTTTAGCTTCCCGCCCCCTGAGAGATGGCACGTCTTGGGACCAGCGGCTCGGCACGCGTGTCGGCGTTGTCGATCATAGGTTCAGACCCACGAGGCGCCCTGCGAAAACGTATCGACCATCCTGGAGCCTTGCCCCACCAATCAGGATCGCCGTCTCGCCCATTCGCCTTTTCGTTGCGTCGCCGGTTCGCCCCGAAAAGTTGCGGATCAAGACAACCAGTGCGATTGCGGATGCTTACGCCATGATGGCTCTTTCCCAAGCAGGATCACGATTGCCGCTCAAAGTTCTTGTTCCCCTGATCGTCGCGTGCGCCCTGTTTATGGAGAATCTTGATGCGACGGTGCTGTCGACTGCCTTACCCGCAATCGCCGGTGACCTGCATCAGAGCCCCATCCAGCTGAAGTTAGCGCTCACTTCCTATTTGTTGACCCTGGGTGTTTTTATCCCGGCCTCAGGTTGGGTGGCAGACCGCTGGGGAGCGCGCCTGATTTTTCGGTGGGCCATTCTGATCTTCGCTTTGGGGTCAGCACTTTGCGGCCTGGCTAATTCCATGCAGTTCTTGGTAGCCGCAAGAGCGTTACAAGGTATCGGTGGCGCCATGATGGTGCCGGTTGGGCGTTTAGTCATTCTGCGGAGCGTATCCAGATCCGAAATGGTAGGCGCGCTCGCGTGGTTGACTATCCCAGCGTTGATTGGCCCGGTGCTCGGACCGCCGTTGGGTGGGTTTATTACGACCTATTATACCTGGCGCTGGATCTTTTGGATCAATCTTCCGATCGCTGCCTTAGGCATAATTCTCGCCAGCCTATTTATCCCGAATATCCGGGCAGAAAATTCGCAACGTTTTGATTTCGTTGGGTTTGTGCTGTCCGGATTGGCCCTCTCCACCTTGGTGGCCGGTTCCAGCGCCGCGGATACGCCCGCTATTCCGCTTCACATCACGATCGTTCTGTTCGCCGTAGGAATTACTAGCTCCGTCCTTTATTACCTGCACGCCAGGCGTTGCCCGAATCCGATTCTCGATTTGAATTTGTTGCGACTACCAACCTTTCGTGCCGGTGTAGCGGGAGGTTCGCTTTTTCGCATCGGCATCGGGTCGATGCCATTGTTGCTGCCCTTGCTCTTTCAGCTCGGATTCGGATTTAGTCCGCTCAGCTCGGGTCTGATGACGTTTGTGGCTGCGATCGGTGCGATGGGGATGAAAACCGCTGCCGGCTGGATTTTGAAACGGTTTGGCTTCCGCACGACACTGGCCGTCAACGGCTTGGTTTGCGCACTCACCCTAATGGCGGCGGCCTTCTTTAATCACAGCACGCCGATTCTCTTGATGTCTTTGATCCTTTTCGTCGGTGGCTTCTTCCGATCGCTTCAGTTCACCTGTATCAATGCCATCACTTTTGCTGAAGTCGAACAGCCGCAAATGAGCCAGGCTACGAGTTTTTCCAGTGTCGCTCAACAACTCTCGCTCAGCTTAGGCATTACCGTGGGTGCAGCCGTCCTGCAGCTAACCCTGAATTTTCACGGCGAAAAAGATCCGACCATCTCCGATTTCTGGCTCGCCTTTATCGTCGTTGGCGTCATCTCCGCCCTGTCGGTTTTCAGCTTCCTCAAACTCCACCGAGACGCCGGCGAAGAAGTCGCCGGCAGAAAACGCGTCGCCTCAGTCCAAGTGAACATGAATAGTGTACGCTCCTGAAGCGAACGTGAGAAGTGATTGGTGGGGCGACGTCCTTTCCCATAAGTCACATGAGTCCCATAAAGCCTGTCGCGCCGTAGGCTTGGCGAAGGCGGATCCCATTCGTACCATCACCCCTGACTGTTAGCGCCCTCTCACTTCTCACTCACCCCCAGCTCGAATTCTCTGGCCAACAACTCATACGACCGTACCCGAGCCGCGTGACTATGAGCCATCGTCATAATCATGATCTCATCGGCCTGACAACGAGCCGCGAGATCCAACAGGCGAGTCTTGACCTCGGCCGGGGTTCCTGCCGTGAAATGAGCGCGCGCCGCCCGTCCCAACTGCCGTTCCCAATCGTCGTACTGAGAAGCCGCGGCTTCTTCGGGACTGGGAAATTTGCTTGGCTTTCCGCTCCGTAATCGTACCCAAGCGAGTTCAAGCGATGATGCCAGCTGTTCTGCCTCGGCAGGGGTCTCGGCACAAATCGCTGAGAGCGCCAATATCACCCGCGGCCGGTCGAGCCTGGGACTAGCTTTGAACATGCTCCGGTAGACCTGAATCGCGTACTCGGCTAGCTCCGGATTGATATGATGAGCGAAAGAAAAGCCGACACCGAGGCCAGCGGCGATCTTGGCGCCGTCTGCGGTGGACCCCAGCATCCACAGGGGTGGGGTGGAAACATCCCGCGGAATAGCCTGGATCGAGTCATCATTATCCGGTGGGCGAAAGAAGTGGAGTAGCTCGCCGATGAGCTCAGGAAAATCATCCACCATGAGGCGCTCTTTAGAACGTCGCAATGCTAATGCCGTTGCTTGGCTCGATCCGGGCGCCCGGCCGACTCCCAGATCGATGCGCCCAGGATGTAACGCTTCTAAAACCCGGAACTCTTCTGCGATCCGCAAGGGCGCATGGTTCGGTAGCATGATACCCCCGGACCCGATGCGCATCCGATTGGTAACCGAAGCCACGTGCCCAATCATAATTTCGGGCGACGTGCTAGCCACGCTGGGAATGCTGTGATGTTCGGCCAGCCAATAGCGAACATACCCCAGGCGGTCAGTAACCCTCGCTAAATCCAAGGTATTGGTGAGTGCTTCAGAATCTTTAGAGCCGGCAGGAATCGGCGAAAGATCAAGAACCGACAACGGAATCAGCATCCCTAGCCCTCCGGCAGGGAGGTCGGCGCGTCAAGAAGAGCGTGTCGGCGTGTAGGCGTGTCGGGGTGGTGGACGTCAGTGGACCCAGTGGACATACCGCCGCAGGAGCCACTTTGTCCACTAGGTCCACTCACGTCCACTCATGTCCACTACGCCCATACCTCTTCTCGACACCGAGGCAATTTTCGGTAAAGGAAAGAGCTATGCGCAAAGTGCTCCGTTCCGCTGAAGGCCCGCTAGAGGTACCTCCTCAAGAGAAGTCGGTTTGGATTTGTATGTGCGGTTTGTCGAAGAACCAGCCGTTCTGCGATGGTTCGCACAAACAGACCAAGGAGGAGGTCGAAGGGAAAGTGTACGAGTATGACGAGGAAGGCCATCGCACTGAAGTTTAACGGCCCCACCACTCGACCCGAGCGTCAACCCGTGATCAAACGCTCGAAGATTTCGTTCACGGCGCTCTCGGCGTTGACGGCGTTCTCGGCGTTGTTCATAGGCTGTGCTCATGGCCCGGCCGGCGGGAATTTAGGGGCCGCCGCCAAAGGTAATTTCACCACTGTACTGATCGATCCTGGGCACGGCGGAAAAGATAGCGGCGGCACCAGTGGCCGGCGGTCGTCTCCGTTCCAGCGGGAAAAGGATCTCACGCTGGATACCGCCAAACGCGTCCGTGATGAATTGAAGCGTGCCGGCTTGCGTACCTTGATGACTCGTGAAGACGATCATTTTGTCGAGTTAGATGACCGGGTAGCGATGGGCAATCAACTGGGAGCGGGCGCTATTTTAGTGAGCATCCACTATAATGCCACTGGCAGCTCACGACCGAACGGTGTTCAGACTTTCTTCTGGCACGCCAACAGCCATGGACTGGCGACCCGGATCCAGGCGGCGGTGGTTGCCAGTACTGGCGAAACCGACAATGGCGTTACCCGGCGCCGGCTCCGCATGACGCGAAACCCGGAAATTCCCTGCGTCCTTTGTGAATGCGCTTATCTGACTAACCCTACTGAGAACGCGAAAGTCGCTCAGGATAGCTATCGGCAATTGATCGCTAACGGGATCGCCAACGGCATTCTGCAAGAGTACCGGCTGGGAGACGCAGGAATTGCTCCTGTACCCGAGATCTGGGCTCCGCTGTCGAAGGGGTCTGATAAATTCGTACCGAGGAAGACGCGAAAGAAGCACGTGAGCCACTCGGATGAGGACGGCAGGGGGTAGGATGTTACAATTGTGAAAGGTGAAAAGTGAAAGGTGACAGGGTGGGGAATCCTTGAGGTCGGCCCCGTCTAAAAGCTACTCGATTGAGCGCCATTCGGCGAGCGCGGTGGAAGCCGGTACGAAGGTACGCGCTGTCCATCATTACAGCCTTTCACCTTTCACTTTTCACCTTTCACTGCTTGGCGTACTTTTAGCGGGCGTTGCGCACGCGGCGACGCCCATCACGCTACAGCTCGACTGGAAAGCGAATGCTCAATTCGCAGGTCCATTGGTGGCGAAAGAGGCAGGGTGGTACCGGGAAGCAGGGCTGGATGTCACGATTCGTCCGGCCGGCGAGCATACGGATCCGGTGGCCGAAGTCGTTAACCATCCAGGTTGGATCGGCGTCGGTGAAGCCGATGTTCTATTGGTAGCGCGAACCAAGGGTAAACCGATCAAAGCCTTTGCGACCATGTTCCAGACCACGCCGTTGGTCCTGATGACGCTGAAAAGTACCGGGTTGAAGAACTTCCCGGATCTGCGCCAGAAGCGGATTGGGCTGCACAGCGATTCGCAAAAAGCGATCGATGTCTTGTTGAGATTTAACCACATGACGCGCGCGGATGTAAGCGTGGTTGAGGTTCCCTATAACCTGGACCTGCTCCTGCAAGGGAAAGTCGACGCGATGCAAGGTTACTCCGTGGATGAGGGTGTCGATCTGACCCTGCGCGGCCATCCGGTAAACTCGATCCCGATGAGTGAGAACGGCTATGTCGCTTATGCCGAGGTTCTATTCACGTCGCAGAAGTTCTTGGATAGTGATCCTAAAACCATTGCCACGTTCCTGAAGGTAACCAATCGCGGCTGGGATCGCGCGGTTCGTGAACCGGTCGCGACGGCGAAGATGATCGTCACCAAGTATATGGTTGGCGGGGACGCGGCTTACCAAGCAGCATCCATTCGCGCCATCCAACCCTTGCTCAACTACGAAACCCATGATGCCCGCTTGGGCTGGATGCAGCCCGCGACCTGGACTGCTTCCGAGCGAATGTTCAACCAGTATAAAATCCTAGATGTACCAGTTCATGCCGAGGGCCTTACCGACTACCGAATTCTGGAGATTTTGTACGGGCAGGGAAGGTGAGCAATGATAGGTGAGAAGTGATTAGTGAGAGGTGATTGGTGATTTCGCCCTCACCAGGCGCATCAAAATCGTCCTCGTGCTCGAAAAGTGGAGTGATGGAGTATTGGAGTGTGGGAGTACTGCGCCAAGTCCGAAGTGCACCCGTGTCCGCGGGGTGGACACTCCGCTCTCTTCCCGGCTCGCTTCGCGCTTGAGATTTTCCCCCTTCTTATAGTAATTCTTCTAACTATGAAGAAGCTGGTTGTTCTCGGGACACTCCTCCCTTTGGTTCTTCTGACGAGCTCGATCGCAGCTGCGTTCGATTTAAGCAAGGTTCACAACCTGGTCGTATTTGGCGATAGTCTATCGGATAACGGCAACACGTTTGCGGCAGTCGGGTTACCGAAACCGCCTTATTATAAGGGGCGGTGGACTAACGGATTTAACTGGGTCGATGACTTCACCAGAATCGCTGGACTACCTCCGGCGACAGCTTACCTCCAGAACGGCGGAGCCAACTTCGCGGTCGGTGGATCCACGTCGGCATTGTTAGCCGCGCAGATTGCGGTATACCTGGTCACCGTTAGCGGTAGCGCGGATCCAACCGATCTATATGTCATCTGGATTGGATCCAACGATTTTCTGGCTGGGCTTCAACCTAGTACCGCGGCCCCGGCCATTGCGGCGGAAATCACCGCCCTCAGTCTCGCCGGTGCCCAGCAATTTCTGGTGATCGATGTGCCCGACATTTCATTGACGCCTGACATTATTGCTAAAGGCGCGGCCCAGGTTCAGGCCGCCAAACAGTTCGTCGCCACGGTTAATAGTCAGCTTCAGAATGAGATACCGCTTTTAGCGACTCTACTTGGAGTCAAAATAGATTTTATCGATGTGAATCCTTTGTTCACGGAATTGGTCAACGATCCAGCCTCGTTCGGTTTCAAAAATAGCACCGGCGAAGCCTACAACCCGGGTACCGGCAAAGAGGTAAAGCATCCGAATGAATACGTGTTTTGGGATGGCTTCCACCCGACCAAGCGGGTCCATCGGATGATTGCCGGAACCTTTGAAAAAGACGCTTCCGCCAACATACTACAGTTGGGAATGAATCCCTGACCGGGAGACGCCAAACGCCGGCCGCCAAACGGGGCCGCCAAACGCCAAACGCCCACCCTATACCGCTCGGAATTTCGCTGTCTTCTCAAGCATCAGAGTGACGATCAGGCGCGCCGCTTGTTCAAACCCGCTTCGACCGGTGTTGATGACCAGGTCGTAGTTAGCCGGATCCTCGGTTTCCATCCCGAAATAAGTCCGAACATAGCGGCGCCGTCGTTCGTCGGTCTCGCGCACTAACCGAGCAGCCTTATCTTGAGGGATTTGGTGGTAGTTGGCGAAATTCAGCACCCGATCCGAAAATGGGGCCACCAAGCGAATGTTAGCGACGTGGGGTAAACCTGCGGCAACGGCGCTGGCGCCGCGTCCAACCAGAATGACGTTTCCTTGCGTTGCCAGCCTGCGGATTGTTTCCATGGTATGCTGGCGCATTACCCAAAAAGATGGGTGCAGTCCCAAGGCCGACTCCAATACGTCCGAGAGCGGGAACTTGACGTCTTCGGGGATGTGGCGCTCCATGGTGGTCGAGAGCTGATGGTCTTCGAGTATCCGTTGGGCCAGGTTACGATCGAAGACCGTCCAAGGAGAGGGAGGCTGGCCTTGATAGTGGCGGTTCAGGTGTTGCGCTACCAAATCTGCCACCGTTAATGCTCCCGCGCCGGTCTGGCGTGAGATGGTGATCGCGGGTCTCTGTTGGGTCTGAGGTTTGTCGACAGACAAAAACTGCGCACCCACGTACCGAGCGAAAGTGTCGGCTGAGTATCTGCTCATAACAGTACAACGTCTGATGTTTGGGGGAACCACACTCCGATAGGGAGTCCCGTCACCAAAACTACACCAATTTTGTCACGGGACAAGACAACGCCCTGGACAACGCCGGGATCGCCGGGAACGAGCGTGAACGCCGGGAACGAGCGTCAACGGTGAGGAAGTCCCCAAGGCTGGTAGGGCGAGGCTCCTTTGCTTTTCCGGGGAGCTGCGCAGAGTTCAGTGCTTTTCCTCAGGATTTTGCCGTGCTGGCCCTCAAAACTGGCGTTCCCGCTCGTTCCCGGCGTTCCCGGCGTTGTTCCTGGTAGACCTAGCGGACTGGAGACATTACCTTTTTCTCCATCGGCTGTCCGGGGCGTCGCTACGAAACTGGGTCGATGAGTGGACGCGTCTGCTGACGCCGTCAGATTACGTATGCGGTTTTCGGACCGGTCTCAGGCAGGTCAATTATTGGCTCAAGAGCTCAGGGAATACGCGAGTAATCCAGACGCGGTGGTTTTGGCGTTACCGCGCGGGGGGGTACCCGTTGGGTTTGAGGTTGCCTCTGCTCTAAACGCTCCCCTGGATATTATTGTGGTCCGAAAACTTGGGGTACCGGACCGCGAAGAACTGGCTATGGGAGCGATTGCCTCCGGCGACGTGCGGGTGCTGAATCAAGACGTCATTGACTGGTTACAAATCCCGACAGCCGTGATCGATCGAGTGACCGAACTGGAAACAATGGAATTGCATCGTCGTGAACAGGCGTACCGGGGCGCGATGCCACCGCTCGAGATCGCCGGTAAAATTGCCGTCCTGGTCGACGACGGCATCGCTACCGGCTCAACCATGCGGGCCGCCGTAGAAGTCGTGCGCTCCCGCAATCCTCAACGCGTGGTGATCGCGGTGCCGACCGCCCCAGCTTCAACCAGCAAGGAACTACGAAGCGTGGCCGACGATTTCGTCAGCGTGATCTCATCAGATGCATTCGTCGGAGTGGGGCAGTGGTACGAAGATTTTCGTCAGGTGTCCGACGAAGTCACCCGGGACTTGTACGAACGAGCCAGGTTGCGGCATGGGTAGCCGCGGGCTGGAGACACAATGGCTGATTTGCAAACTAAGCCTAATCCAGTGGCTACAAAGGCGGCAATTCTGATTGTTTACCGGCGGGTTGAGTTCTGGCGTTTTTCCCAACCGTTTGTACACACGCTTTCAGATGCTGAGATTGGAGATGCGGTCGCCTCATTCGGACAGTTTCCCTTACTGGTGAGGGACCTCACTCAGGGCTTGGTGAACATCGAGTCCGAGATTGTGCCGGCGGAACGCAGTCTAACGACATTGACTGAAATGGGCCCGGGCCAATACTGGCCGTCGCCGGATGATACCCGCTTGGAGCTCGACACATTGGCTCCGCCGGGACGTTGCGATTCGGTATTTATCCTTTGGCCACAGAGTGACTTTACCACGGGACATTTGATACCGTCGGCCGGTTGGGGATTAGCGATTGCAGCCGATGCGTGGTCGAACTGGGCAACCTACGCCACCGTCGCCAACGCGCGTCGGGCGACCTGGCAAGTTCCGAAGTTTGGCGAAGTATGGCTGCATGAATGGTTACACGGAGTCTGCGCGTTCTTCGCAAATCTTGGATACCCGATGCCGGCCGGCGACGCCGACGGAGGGGGCCGGCACGGTTACAAACAATTACCGGAATCAGGTTGGACAAATTATTACCGCGACCTCATGACCGCCAACGTGTTGGAAGGCGGCCGCCGGGTCGGGATCCCGTTAGCCGCCTGGCCGGAGTGGGGCGCTCCTTTCAAATCAGAACCGCATTGAACTATCCATCAAATGGTAGGTTTGCCCGAACCACAGCAGGATGCCGGACGCGACCAACAAAAGGAATATGTGCACCCGGTTTAAGAGGGTGCCGAATTGGCCGACCCAGAAGTAGCACATTGCGATACCGATCACGACGACGCCTCCGCCGAGACCTATCCAGGCTAGCCAATGAATGGCGCCGATCCATCCATCCTGGGTCGCGGAGATCCGGGTAATATCGTTGCCGAGGTTTAGTAAGAACAGGCCTGGTACCACGGCTAAGGCGACAATAATCACACACCAAAGCCGGGACACTAGATAAAGAATCTTAGCTCCGATATTGCTCTCGAAAAGCGGTCGCTTATATCGCCATCGCACTAACATGGCGATTGGAAATAGCGCCGCCGTTAGCGCGATGAAGCCGATTGCTGGACCAATTAACCATAAAACGAAAGGACGCGACTGGGTTAGGCTCACTTTTTGAAAAACTGCGATCGGCAAGTCCGGCACTAAGTCTGCGATCTCTTCATTCTGGCCATGGCGAAAGCCGATCAGCTTTTCACCGTTAATTTGCCGGTAAATCAGGGGGGCGATTTCCTGCCAACGAATGGTGGATCCGCGGCTATCTTTGAACGAATCAATCGTGAGGACGCCGCTCGTGTCGGCGGTTACGTTAGCCTGATTAGCGAGCGCTAAAGCTCGTAGAAAAGTTGAGTCAGATCGGCGGCTAAATTGATAAAAACCTTTTACCAAGTCACCATCCTTACTTTGGGAGGCGATCGGCTGAGTCGTGGCGGCGGAGGCCGGATAGTATCGGTCGAGAAACGCTTGCACAATCTCTTCCTGATTCAGTTTGCCATCGTTGCCCGCGCTATTTAGCGAAACGAAGAATCCGACTTTGTGCTCCGGTATAAGAATGAGATCGCTATGGAAATAGACCGTATCACCGGCATGCCCGATGATGCGCGGGCCGGATGGTCGGCGCTCCATGAAAACGAGCCCCATCGCATTCAGGGAGGGATCAAGTACAAACACGCGGTCTTCCATCTTTTGCAAGGAAACCGGGTTGAGGATCTGCGCGCCCTCCAACGCGCCTTGATTCAATAGCGCCCCCATGAAACGGCCCATGTCGTACCCCGTACTGGAGAGAGCGCCCGCCGGAATTGCTTGTACGAACTCAAACCCGCCGGGAGGACCAGACGCGGTGTTGTAGCCGTTCGACATGTCGGGCAACAAATCTTCCGGCAACGGTTGATCAAAGCTGCTGTGGTCCATCTGCAAGGGCCGAAAAATCTGGTACCGGACATATTCCTTGTATGGAACACCGGACACCCGTTCGACGATGTAGCCGGCCAGCGCTAAGCCGTAATTGGAGTAAGCGGGAACGGCACCCGGCGAGAAAAGCCGATCGGGCAACTCGGCGATGAGATAGTCTCTCAGCGGCTGGAGTTCTTCGCGCCGGCTGACAAACAGGTTGCGCAGCCGCTCATCAAAGCCGGCGGTATGCGTTAACAGATTCCGCATCGTGATCGGCTGCGTGAACGTGGTCGGGATTTTGAAGTCGAGATAGTCGTTGATATCTCGATCCAAATCGATCTTGCCGGCTTCGACCAACTGCATTACGGCGATCCCGGTAAAAAGCTTCGTGATTGATCCGGGGCGAAACAAAGTACGGTCCGGGACCACTGTTTGCCGGCGCGCGAAATCGGAGTAACCAAAACCTTTACAAAGCAAAATCTGGCTGTCCTTCACCACGGTGATAACCGCACCGGCAATATCGCGCTGGATGAGTTCGGCATTCATCAGGCCGTCGAGAAATGGTCCTAGATCTTCAGCGGTGAGATTCACGGCAACCGACTCCGGCGAAGGAGTGGGTACGGGCGGCGGATTGAGCACGAAAGGAGTGGGTGATGCTTGGGGCGACGGATTAAGGACGAAAGGAGTCGGCGATGCTTGGGGCGACGGATTGAGGACGAAAGGAGTCGGCGATGCTTGGGGCGACGGATTGAGGACGAAAGGAGTGGGCATTGGTGGCGGCGACTCCTGGGCCAGCGTTGTGAGAGGCAAGAGAGCCAGAAGCAGAACAAAATAGCGATTCATGATCGATGGATCGTTTCAGCGAACTTCAGCAGCCCAATCGAGCGGCCCAAGACAGTATAGTAGACGCCGGATTTGGCTCCTAGTTTCTGATCTCGCCCAAATCGTCCTCGAATTGGTTCCTTAGCGGTGATGTGGAGCCGATTTTCTGGACGATTCTCAGGAGGCTTCTGTCCCGAAGGGACTTGAGGACTCAGCCTGGGGTTTTAACCCCAGGTGCGATTCAAAAACACCCCGCCCCGAAGGGGCGGAAGATTGGTGCTCAGGTGGGGAAGACGCTAACCAAATTCGCTATCGATCACACGTTTCTTCCGCCCCTTCAGCACCTCCAACCCCGCGGACGCGGGGTGCAATTCGGACCTGGCGCAGTACTCCTACACTCCAATACTCCCGCCCGCAACGCTTCGCGTAGCGATGCGGGCGGGCCATCACTCCGCGTTGCCGGATTCGAGGACGAGGACGAGTACGAGTACGAAGCGCCTTGTGAGGGCGGGGCATTTTTTTTGGACGTGTTCCTGGGGTTAAAACCCCAGGCTGAGTTCTCAAGTCCCTTCGGGACAGTAGACAACCCCAGTCAATGCCCGATCCGATAATCCCCGAACGGTCCTGAATATGCCGCGGTGGTCTGTTTGGGGAGGTGATCGAGCGGCAGCAAAGGAAAAAGCAACTCAGCCACGCGATACGCTTCTTCGAGATTCGGATACCCGGAAAGAATAAAACATTCAATGCCAAGCTCAGCATACTCCTTCAGCCGAGTCGCCACGGTTTCCGGGTTTCCTACCAACGCGGTACCGGCGCCGCCACGGACCAAACCGACTCCAGCCCAAAGATTAGGACTGATTTCAAGCCGATCCCGATTACCACCGTGAAGTTGGCTCATCCGTTTCTGACCTTCAGAATCGAATCGGGCAAAGGTTTTCTGTGCGGCGGCGATACTGTCGTCTGAAACATAACGCAACAATTCGTCAGCGGCTTGCCACGCCTCTTTATCGGTTTCTCGGACGATGATATGCACGCGCAAACCAAACCGAAGCGTTCTACCCACGGCGGCAGCTAACTTGCGCACCTCTTCGATCTTGGCAGCGACCGCCTCAGGCGGTTCGCCCCACGTCAGGGAGACATCGACATGCTCAGCCGCGATCCGATGGCCGGCTGGAGAAGCGCCGCCAAACCAAAGTTCCGGATACGGCTTTTGCAAACCCGGTCGAAAAAGCTTCGCGCCCTGGACCTGCAAATAGGTACCATTAAAATCGACCGATTCGCCCGACAATATCCGACGAAAGATATGGAGAAATTCTCCCGTCAATGCGTAACGCTCGTCGTGCTTCAAATGTAGACCATCTCCGGCGAGTTCGACCGGATCTCCGCCGGTGACAACATTGAGCAACAGCCGGCCGCCCGAGTATTGATCAAACGTAGCTACCATCCGCGCCGCGATCGTCGGCGTCATGAGTCCGGGACGCACCGCGATCAAAAACCGCATCTTTTGGGTTGATGGGATAAGGGTAGATGCGGTGATCCACGAATCATCGCAGGTCCGTCCGGTCGGTAACAAGGCGCCGTAAAAACCTAAACTATCGACGGCTTCAGCAATCTGGCGCAGATAAGCGTAATTCGTGTCTCGCGCCCCTTGAGCCGAACCGAGATAACGGCCGTCTCCGAAGGTGGGAATGAACCAGAGTAATTTCATGCGTTTCTCTTCATCCAACGTTAGGTTCTTGCGGGCTAGTCCGGTAGGCGCACGACCGCATCAGCAGCTTGTATGTTTTTTGGAATCAGTTTCAACGAATAGAAGGTGTCGCCAATCGTCTGTTGGTCAGAAACTACCTGATCGGTGATCGGTTGAAATCCCCAGGGTTGAGCGTGAACTACCTTGGATATCACTTGCTCACTCATTCCTAACTGAGGAGCTAAGTAATGAACCACCTCCTCCGGTTTTGTCGTGACCCAGGTTCCACAACGGCCAACCGCGTCGCGTACGGCTAACAAAATTTCTTGATGCGCTTCGGCAAAACGCCGATCTGCCAGAAAAAACTCTCGATTAGCGGCCACACCCTCTGCGTCCTGCAGAACGCGCGCGCCGGAACGATCGATGGCCGCACTCATATAAGGATCCCAGATGGCCCACGCATCGACACTGCCTCCTTCGAGTGCCGCCCAAGCGTCAGCCGGCGCTAAATAGACCGGCGTAATGTCTTCTATCTTAAGTCCGTCTTTCTCCAGAAGCTTCACCAGGAAGAAATGGACGTTCGACCCTTTGTTAAGAGCGATCCGTTTACCCTTTAGGTCCGGTACCTGCCGGACGGTAGAATCTTTTCTAACCAATATACCTTCGCCTTTCGGGAACGGTGGTTGGTTTCCGAAATAGACGAGGTTAACCCCGGCTGCCTGCGCGAAAACCGGCGGCGCTTCGCCCGTGTTCCCGAAGTCGATACTGCCGGCATTCAAAGCTTCCAGCAGCTGCGGACCCGCCGGGAACAAGGTCCAGGTCACCGTAATTCCTTTAGTGGACAAAGATTTCTCTAAGCTTCCCTCCGCCTTCAGGATGTTTAGTGTCCCATATTTCTGATACCCGATGCGAACGGAAGACAGTTTCTGGTCTGCCGCATGTGTGGGTAGGACTAACGCGAAAAAGGCCACGAAGTGGCTAAACAGAATAGCCCAGGGCTTCAGCCGGCTTACCGCGAAGCGGTTACAGACCATAGCCCAGGGCTTTAGCCCACTTACCGCGAAGCGGCTACAGACCATAGCCCAGGGCTTTAGCCCACTTACCGCGAAGCGGTTATAGACCATAGCCCAAGGCTTTAGCCCACTTACCGCGAAGCGGTTACAGACCATAGCCCAGGGCTTTAGCCCACTTACCGCGAAGCGGTTATAGATTATAGCCCAGGGCTTTAGCCCACTTACCGCGAAGCGGTTATAGACCATAGCCCAGGGCTTTAGCCCGCGTACCGCGAAGCGGTTATAGATCATAGCCCAGGGCTTTAGCCCGCGTACCGCGAAGCGGTTATAGATCATAGCCCAGGGCTTTAGCCCGCGTACCGCGAAGCGGTTATAGATCATAGCCCAGGGCTTTAGCCCTGGGTACGTTCCCTTCCGGGCCTCGCCCTGAAAGGGCGACCGATTTGGATAGCGTTGAAGTATCGACGGGTGTTCATGGCGAGGCGTCATGGTGACCGGCTTATCGGCGCATGTGCTAAATGGTGGAGCTAACAGCGACTTCACATCGGTCGCCCTTTCAGGGCGATTTTGTTGGCTGCCAAACCCAGGGTTAAAACCCTGGGCTATTCTCTGTAACCGCTTCGCGGTGAGTCCCGACAACATGCGCCTCGTCCTCTCGACATTCGGCAATAAATCACGCCACCTCATACCTACGACGATGCCGGTTCCAATTGTCTGATCCCTTGTCTACGGACGATCCCTCCCGGATGTTCGTCCGGTAGTTTCGGTCCACCGAGGAAAAGTTTTTCGCGCAAGGTTCCAGACCGATATTCTCGTTTAAACCGGCCGCGCTTCTGTAGCTCGGGAACAACCAGCTCAGAGAAATCCCGGAAGGATTCGTGAGTCACGGCATAGGCCAGGTTGAAACCGTCCACATCGGTCTCTTCCACCCATTCTTCTAACGCATCTGCGACTTGCTCCGTTGAGCCAACCAATAAAGGACCGAGGCCGCCGATGCCGATCCAGTTCGCTACTTCTTCAACCGTCCAAATCTCGGAAGGATCCGATACCGTTAACGATTCCGTGGCAGATTGGACCGCATCATTCTCGATATACTCGAGTCGTTGTTCCGGGCGGTACTGACCAAAATCGATTCCTGTCCAGCCCGAACCCAGGGCCAGCGCGCCATCGTAACTAACGTATTGGCGATACTCTTGATGTTTGCGGTTAGCTTCCGCTTCCGTCGGAGCCACGATGACGGTCAATAAGTTGAAGAACAACAGCTTGGACGGATCCCGGCCGAACCCGGCTGCCCGCCGCCGGATGTCGCTCACATAGTTCTTCAAAATCACCTTTGAAGGTGCGGCTACAAACACGCACTCCGCATGGCGAGCCGCGAAATCTTTGCCCCGGCGCGATGCCCCAGCCTGATAAAGAACCGGCGTTCTTTGCGGAGACGGCTCGCTAAGATGATAGCCCGGAACTTGGAAATACTCGCCGTAATGTTCGATCGGATGAACCTTGCGTGGATCGGTGAAAACGCCGGCTTCGACATCACGGATGACGGCATCGTCTTCCCAGCTCGCTTCCCAGAGCTTATAGCAAACTTCCATGTACTCATCGGCCACCGCGTAGCGGTCATCATGCCGCATCTGGTTCTTCATGCCGAAGTTCCGCGCCGCGCTGTCTAGATAAGAAGAAACGATATTCCAACCCGCTCGCCCTTTCGTCAGATGGTCTAATGTCGACATCCGGCGGGCGAAAGGGTAGGGGTGCTCGTAAGTTAACGAACAGGTCACGCCGAAGCCGAGGTCCTTGGTCACCTGGGCCATCGCCGGCACCACTAAAAGCGGATCATTTAGCGGGATCTGAGTCCCATGCCTGATCGCTTGTTCGGCCGAGCCCTGGTAAACATCATAGACCCCTAAAACGTCGGCGATAAATAATCCGTCGAACTTTCCGCGTTCCAGTATCTGAGCCAGCTCTGTCCAATATTCGAGGTCTTTATAAGTAGAAGATAGATCTCGCGGATGTCGCCACAGCCCGGGGGACTGGTGACCCACGCAATTCATATCAAAGGCATTCAGACGAATTTCTCTGGCCATAATTTAAAACGCCGGGAGCGCCGAGATCGCCGGGAACGCCGGGAACGAGAGCGCTGGGAACGGTCGTGTCGCGGGGATCGATGAGTTGACGTCTCGGGCTTCCTTAAATGATGCGACAACGTTTTCGGTTACCCCACGGCCTTCACCGTTCCCGGCGCTCCCGGCGCTCCCGGCGTTCCCGGCGTTCCCGGCGATCACGGCGTTAGATGGCACCATGTCTGGGAGGCAATGTTTCATTTAGGACAAAATTCCCGATGATAAACGGCTTCCACCGCACTGGATCATGCAAGGTGTGCGTCCTGGCGTTACGCCAATAGCGATCGAGATTCCAAGCTGATAGAGTCGATTGGGTGCCGCTCAGCTCGAACAGCTTGTTAGTAGCTGCTAATGCGACCTCAGTGGTTAATACTTTGGCTTCCGCCACCGCTACCGATGCTGCCCCCAAGGTGCTCGGATTAGGTTGCGCCATTACCTGGTCTACGGCTTTACCCGATCGATCTAAGACCGCTTCCGCGGCATGCAAGGCAATGTGGAGCTCGCCGATTTGATAGATAGTCAATGGATCTTCCGCGGCGCTCTCCCGGCCGCTATCAATCCATGGCCGAGCCCGATTCCGAATCCAGGTGATGGTTTCTTTAATGGCGGCGCGGGCCAACCCAAGTTCAACCGCCGCGTGAATGATCTGGGCCAAAGGTCCTAATGGCGAAGGTTCATCGAACGATTTTTGATACGGCATTACATACTCCGCCGGTACGAACACATCTTGCAAAATGGTGGTACCGCTGCCCGTGGTACGCTGGCCGAAGCTGCTCCAATCGTCGACCACTTTGAGACCGCGGGTATCTTTCGGCACAAACGCGACCCGTAGATAATCGTCCGGATCTCTGGCTACCACCACGATCCAGTCGGCGAAAAAGGCGCCGGTCGAATAAAACTTTTCACCGCGCACGATATAACCGCCGTCCGCCGGTATAATCCTAGTCTCGTATTCCGCCACCGTCTTACTTCGCCTCTCAGAAAGCGCATTGCCGAATCGGGCGCCCTGCAAAACTTTTTGGAAAAAGAACTGTTTCTGCTCTTCGGTTCCGTTCCAGCGGACCACCTCCAGCATAAAGAAATGGTTCTGCGGGATTTGCCCGATCGATGAATCAGCTTCTGAAATTAGGCTAATCACCTCGGCTAAGGTCGAGACCGACACCTCAGCGCCGCCGTATGCGCGAGGTACCGTAATGCCCCAGAGCCCGGAACGAGAGAAAGCATCGATTTCCTGGTAAGGCAGCTGTCTCTCGCGGTCCCGTTTATCCGATTCTTCAGCCAACGTTTCCGCTAGCCATTGCGCAATCTGGATCGCATGCGCATCCGAGCGGATCCGGGGCGGGCTCGGACTCGCCTTAGGCTCATCCGAATGACTAATGACAGATGACAAATGACAAATTTCGCGATCAGGCTGCTCCATATCTTCCATCTGTGATTTGTTATCTGTCATGCGGACGAGCTCCAGGCGAGTCCGCCTAGTTCCAAGGATGTCGTGGTGGTAACACTTGGTTGAGATAGTAATTACCCACACCGTAATATTTCCAACGCACCGGATCGTGCAGGGTATGGGTCCGAGCATTGCGCCAGTGCCGGTCCAGCCCATACTGAGAAAGCGTGGATTGGGTTCCGGCTAGCTCGAAAAGTTTGTTGGTAGCTAAAAGCGCGGCCTCAGTGGTCAGCACTTTGGCCTCGTTCACCGCTACCGCTACTTCGGCCACACCCCCTTCGGTTGGTTCCGGATCAGCCAGATCGAACTTACGCGCTGCTCGAGCTAACAGAGCTTCCGCTGCGTGTACCCGAATCGCCAAGTCACCAATTTGAGCGATGGTAAGTGGATCCTCGCTCGCTCGTTCGACCTTGCTATCGATCCAGGGTCTCGATTTCTCCCGAACAAAACGTACGGTCTCTTCCAAGGCAGCTCGTGCGATTCCGGCATCGATGGCCGCCTGGATAATTTGGGAAAGGGGACCCGTCAGAGTCGGACGATCGTAGGCCTTGTGACCAGGGATAACCCAGTCCGCTTTGACCCGCACATTCTCGAGTACGACCGAACCACTGGCAGTTGTCCGTTGGCCGAACCCGGACCAGTTGTCTATGACCGTCAGGCCTGGTGTACCCTTCGGAACGATAACGAGAAACCCTTTCTTCTCGGCATCAACCGCGCCGGTCGGAACGTAGTCCGCGAAAAGTGCGCCGGTGGAATAGAATTTCTTGCCGTTGATCACGAAGCCGTCTTCGTGTGGCTCGATCCTGGTCTGGAAATCAGAGACGTTCTTGGTGCCCGCTTCAGAAAACGCGTTCCCAAAACGTTTGCCATTCAGGACCTCCTCAAAATAGTGCGTTCGCTGTTCCGCGGACCCCTCCAATCGAATCGCGTCCACTACACAGTAATGATTGTGCGCAATCTGGGCGATAGACGGATCTGCTTCCGCGATGATCCGAAACATCTCGACCAGGGTTTCATGTTGCACTCCAGCACCGCCATAACTCTTTGGTATGCTCAAGGCCCAAAGCCCGCTGCCCGAGAACGCGTCGAGCTCAGCCTGAGGCAGAATCCGCTCACGATCTCGCTTAGCGGCATCAACCGAGAACTGGTGCGAGAGCTGCCGTGCAATTTTCAGCGCTTCTTCATCCGACGCAATGCGATGTGCCTGCGCGGGGCGAGGGGGGTAGAGAATTTGTGCGGGAGAAGGCGAAACTTCGACAGTAGTGGCGGGCATAGACGCGATTTGCAGGAACTCTACTAATTAAGTAGGCTTTGCAAACAAAAAAAACGACTCGCGCACGGTCGGGTTGTCATCTATCCATAAAGCCGATGTGTTTCTGGACCGCGTTGCGATCTTTCCGCGTAGCGGAGTATTGGGTTATCGGCTCTTTCGCCTTTCTGCTGGGTTTGCTTGGCCAGGTTCAGGCCGAAGACATCACGGCGGCGAACGGCAAGGTTTTTCATAACGTTGAAGTTCTAACCCGGAATGCCTCCGCCATGTTGATTCGAAGCGATGAAGGCGAGACGGCACTTTCTTACAGCGATCTGAAACCTGCTGACCGTGATAAGTACTCAAAGACCTTGGCGAAATCGATCGAACTCCCGGCGCTGACGGTAATCGGTGAGAAGCCGACCTTCCTGGAAGATTCTACTCGGGCAAAGGCGGCAGCCACTGCTCAGAAAGAAATCAATAAAGCGATTGAGGACAAAAAGGAAGCGGACGCAGATCGGAAAGCACATCCTCCTCTCCAACCGATCAAGCTTTTTAATGGTGGCATCAACCTCAGCTTGGGAGGCTCAAATGCACTCCCTGAAGGCGGTCTCCAGCCCGGTTACCTCGGACTGCAGTACCAGCAGCTAGCGCCAAGCATCGTTGAGAAAGATCTAAAAGTCTTCGACAACGCGATCAACGGCAAATAGCGCGAACTAGCCTTAGGCTCGTTCGCGAATAGCCGATAGGCAATGGTCGATAGAATCGACGAAAAGGTGAGAAGGCGTCGCGGAGCCGCGTCGGCCTGTCGCGCAGTAGGCCTTGCGAAGGCGGAAGGGGGGTTGCATTCCGTGTTCGCAGCCCCAAGGGGAGTCGACGACGGGAATTATTTGTCGCTATGGCGTATGGATAGACGCGACGCCCAGAATTGCCCAGCGCATGTTCAACACGTCCGGCGTGAACAACCTCTAGAAGGTGCCACCCGTGCTAGCTCCCGGCTCCTCTTCTTGAACTCCTCGAACTCCTGCAACTCCTTGAACTCCTTCCTTTAGTGAGCGAGTCCGTCTTGATGAGCTGGATGAACGCCGTCGAATTTTCGTTCTACCTCGTCGAGACTTTTGCTTTGCCGTTCGCGATTATGGTTTTCGTTTTTGAACGTCGCAAAGAACGGATCGCCGACCAAGAGGAGCTATACCAACGTCTGTCTGACGAGTACACGAATTTCCTTAAGCTGGTGTTGGACAACGCCGACCTCCAGCTGCTCAGAAAAGCGGCTTCTCTCCCGGTGCTCACCGAAGAGCAAAAAGAACGCCGGCACGCGCTCTTCGGGATCCTAGTGTCGATCTTCGAACGAGCCTACATCCTGGTTTATGAAGATCAGATGGATAAACAGACCAAACGTCTGTGGTCCTCCTGGGAAGATTATATGCGGGAATGGTGCCGACGCGCCGATTTCCAACAAGCCTTACCCGAGCTCCTTGAAGGCGAAGACCCCGATTTTCGCAAACACATCCAACGAATCGCACGAAGCACACCGGCGGCGCAGCAAGAACCACGCGGAGTTCAAGAATAGGAGCCAGAATCCAGGAGCCAGGAGGATCTTCACGGCTGGAAAATCACCACTTGGTCCACTACGTCCACTTCTGTCCACTCCGTCCACTTGAGGTATTCCGCGCCTGCCACTGCGATTCTCGAACGCGCGCTTGAGGCGCATTCGCGCGCGGTATTATACTAGTGGCTCTGAAAGCGCTAAGTTTGCTCAGCCTTTTCTTGATCATGAATGGTTCGCCTCTTTTCGCCGGACCAGTAGAATTTGCTGGCGGTGATGGCGGTTCGATTGAATCCGCCGTTGTTATTCGTGGCGCTAAACACGAAAGTGATGGCATCGCGGCTGAGCATCGCTATCTCTCCGCTCATTTCGGCTCTTGGTTCCTGAAGCGCCAAGCGCTCCTTAATCAAAAAGGTCGGAAATACGACCAGATGGAAATCACAGACCAAAACGGGAACCAACGTTCGGTGTACTTCGATATTACCGATTTCTTTGCCAAATAATCCGCTACGGTGCGCTCTTGCCTCTAATGATGTCTCGAACCGTTCCAAAGCGGGAAGTTACGATGACCGATGTTGCTGCTCGGTGCGGTGTTTCGTATCAAACGGTCTCGCGCGTAATCAATGAAATGCCCGAGGTCGCTGAAGCCACCCGGACCCGGGTGCTCCGAGCGATCGAACAGTTAGGCTACCGGCCCAATATGACGGCTCGCCACCTGGTGAGCCGCCGTTCTACGGTTCTCGGGCATGTCAGTTTCGCCACCGGCCTCTACGGACCTTCTCAAACCATGGTCAACGTAGAAGAAGCCGCGAAAGAAGCTGGATACAGCGTCATGTTCGCGGGAATCGCCGAAGAAAATGTTGGTGAGATTCGCCGCGCCGTGAACGAGCTCTATGCCCATCGGGTCGCGGGCATCTTGATTCATCTGCCGCTCGAGATCGACCTCAGCATGCTGCGGGACGTTTGCCAAAACGTTCCCTTGGTCGCCATGGACTCAGACCTCGGGTTTAAGACATCCGCCGTGCTCTTCCAGCAAAAAAGTGGATCGCGGTTGGCTACTCAACATCTCATCGACCTTGGCCACCGCCAGATCGGATGTCTCCGTGCCTCTCTGGCCTGGAGAGCAGCTCGGTTGCGTCATCAAGGCTGGTTGTTAGCCTTGAAAGCGCCTGGGTTAACCCCAGGTCCTTGCGTCGAAGGCGACTGGTCGGCCCAAGGCGGATATCAGGCGGCCCGCGATCTGACGAGAAAACATTGGGGCCAATTTACCGCCCTGGTGGTGGCGAACGATCAAATGGCGCTCGGCGCCATCCGAGCGTTCCAGGAAGAAGGGATCTCTGTGCCGGATGACATCTCGATTGTCGGGTTCGATGATATTCCTGAGGCCGGCTTTTTTCTGCCTCCACTCACCACGATACGGCAGGATTTCACGCGGATCGGTAAGCTCGGCGTTCAATGCCTGCTCGAACAGATCCGCTCAGACTCTCGTGATACCCGGACGTATACGGTGGTGCCTACCCTTATAAAAAGAGCCAGTACCGCTCCTCCGAAGAAGAAAGCCCACCGACTCGCCAGAGCGAAGAACGGAAGCCTCGACCAGATGAAAGTAATCAGTAATCAGTGCAGGAGCTAGGAGCTAGGAGCTAGGAGCTAGGAGCTAGGAGCTAGGAGCTAGGAGCTAGGAGCTAGGAGCTAGGAGCTAGGAGCTAGAATCTAGGAGCTAGGAGGACTACGAGCGTGCCACCGGTTTGCTCAGTATCTATCAGCAAAATCGCATTAGTCTCATCGGTTCCATGAAGCCTGTCGCGCCGTAAGGCTTGTCGAAGGCGGATCCCATCCGTCCTTCGGCTATCTACCGACTCAGCGCGCTGTCAGGCCCATACCCCTCCTAGCTCCTAGATTCTAGCTCCTAGCTCCTGGTTTCCAGCGCCACCTCAAAATGTGACACGGTCTTATCGAAGCGAGACAGGAGACCCTGCGCTTCGGGAGACACATTTGCTACCTCGTAACGTTCACCCGCAAATAGCGCCACGTCTTCCAGCCGGTCAAAGAAGGTCATGGTGACGATCTCGGTTTCGCCGCCTTGTTCCCGGGTCAGGACCACCGCCTTTTTGTAACCGCGAATCGCGCTGAGGTTGGCTTGCACTTTGGTCGCAAAGTATTGCAGATATTCCGACGCCCGATCTTTCCGTGCCCATCCTTTCCATTGTCTGACGATCATTCGGCAAAGATACGGGTTCTCTCCATCGCCGTCTTGTCAAGAATTGCAGGTGGCCTCACGCAATGCTTTTCCCAATCGGTTCCTCCGACGAATACGGTCTCGCCGGACTGGAGACGGGGATCCGCGGCGGCTTCTGCGATCGCTCGACCAAATTCTTCGACTGTCGGCAGTCTTCCGACTTGTTCGCGGCGAAATTCGATCAAGCCTCGGTTCGCACGGTTCAAGAGCTTTGGTGTGATCCTGCCCTCAATCATGTCTCCGCTGACGATGATCAGGGCGATCTGGTTCAGCTCAAGTTCCGGGATTGTGGCCCGAAGCGCTTTCTCGCCTGCTTGTTTGCCGATCGCGACAGGAGCAAATAGTCAATAGCCAATGCCGGCTGAGTTCGAAGGGGTAGGGCGTCTATATTAATAATTGACTGTCTGCTCACTCTTTATTAAGTTGTCGGGATGGCGAGACCTAAGAGCGACGATAAGCGGAACGCGATCATGGCAGCGGCGACCCGCGTGATTGTTACTCAGGGGCTGAGCGCGCCGACGGCTGTGATTGCTCGAGAGGCCGGCGTCGCCAACGGCTCGCTCTTCACCTACTTCGAGACCAAAACAGACCTATTTAATCAGCTCTACCTTGAACTGAAAGCCGGGATGGCGACTGCTGCCTTAGAGGGCCTTCCGGTAGAAGCTGAGCTCCGTGAACAACTATTTCATATCTGGTCAAATTGGATGGGCTGGGCGGTGGCCAATCCCGAGAAGCGACGCGCGCTGGCGCAGCTAGGCGTTTCCGAGGAGATGACGCCGGCAACCCGCGCAGCGGGGGGGCAAACCCTGGCGGGTATCAGAGAACTGCTGGAACGGTGTCACGCCAACGGTGCCATGCGCGAAGCTTCGATGGGGTTTTTCGGCGCGACCATGAACTCCCTGGCGGACACAACGATGGATTTCATGATCCAAGACCCCGCCAACGCGGACAAGCACTGCAAACTCGGCTTTGCCGCCTTGTGGCGCGTAATAGGCTGATTTTTTTTGACCTACAAATGACTGACTAGACAAACAATGAATTGGAGTGAAACATGTCTGAGACCTCTCCTGCAAATCGTAACGCGTACATCATCACCGGTCCGACCTCCGGCATAGGGCGCCTCACGGCACTTGAGCTGGCCAAACACGGTACGGTCGTCCTGGTCGGCCGTGACCGCAGAAAGCTCGACGAGGTGCAGAAGACCATCGAGCAACGAGGGCAGCACGCGGTTTCGGTCGTGTGCGATCTGTCGGACCTCGCCAGTGCGCAGCGGGCAGCTGCGGAGATCGTCGCGCTCAATCTCCCGATCGCCGGCCTACTTAACAACGCGGGCATCTTCCAGATGCGCGCCACGAAGACCGTGCTGGGCTGGGACATGACGTTCGCAACGAACCATCTCGGACCGTTTGCCTTGACCGAGGCGCTCGTGCCACATCTCCGCGATGGCGCGAACGTAGTCTTCGTCTGTTCCGGCGTCGAAGATCCCGAGCGCAAGCCCGCCAAGACCGCTGGCTTTCACGGCGGTCGCTACATCTCGGCGGAGGCGAGCACCCGCGGCGAGTGGAAACCCGGTGGCTCCGCGATGCCGGGCGCGGACGCCTACGCCACGTCCAAGCAGTGCAACCTCGCAACGGTAATGGTATTTGCCCGGGAGACTAGCCGGTTACGCTTCAACGCATTCGAACCAGGTTTTACTCCGAACACCGGTCTTGCGCGCGAGGCCAACTTCTTCCTGCGCTTCTTAGCGAACCGCATCCTTCCGCTATTCGCTCCCCACATCAAGTATTGGAGCACCCCGCAGAGAGCCGCGCGCGTGGCCACCAAAGTCCTGATCGATGCATCCGGTCAGACAGGCATCTACTACGACGAGGGCGGCCATCCGATGCTCGGCTCCGCGCTCGTGCGCGACCCGAAGTTCACTGGGCGCGTCGTTGCCGAGACCCGCGCCTTTCTGGCACCGATTAACGAACTAATAAACCAGGAGAAAAGTGCGTAACATGCAGAACGAATACACAACACTTAAAGTCGCGCTTGTCACCGGTGGCAGCCGCGGTATTGGCCGCAACACCGTGCTGAGCCTCGCCAACCGCGGCGTCGACTCGATCTTTACCTACAACTCGAACCAGACAGAAGCGGAAAAGGTCGTCGGCCTGGCGGCCGAGGCAGGGCAGAAGGCTATCGCCTTGCAACTCGACACCGGAAACGTCGGCGCTTTTGATCCGTTTGTGCAGAGTGTCCGGTCAGCGCTCAAGAGCCTTGGAGCGACGCATTTCGACTATCTCGTCAACAATGCCGGCAACAGCCACCACAACATGCCTTTTGATAAAGCAACCGAGGAAGAACTCGACAGCATCTACCAGGTCCATTTCAAAGGCGTCTTCTTCCTCACCCAGAAGCTTCTTCCCCTCATCAACGACGGGGGACGTATCGTCAACGTGTCAACCGCCCGGACTCGCACCAGCTCACCCGGTGGCTCCGTCTACGCATCGATGAAGGCAGCCGTCGAGGTGTTGTCGAGGCATATGGCGAAGGAACTGGCCCCACGCCGGATTGCCGTCAATGTGGTTGCTCCGGGTCCCGTTGCCACCGATTTCAGCGGAGGCATCGTCCGAGACAATCCTGCAGTGAATAAAATGATCGCCGAAAACACCGCGCTAGGCCGAGCAGGTGTTCCCGACGACATCGGTCCGATGATCGCCTCATTGCTCTCTGAAGAAAACCGTTGGGTCAATGCCCAGCGCATCGAGGTTGCAGGGGGTGTGGCAATTTAGGGTAAGCCGTGAAGGCCGCCGGACAGCAAGAATTGCGGTCTGCTTCGCAGTCTCATCAAATCGTACTCGTCCTCGTCCTCGATTTCGAGCGGGTGTTACGTCCGCAGCGTACGGAACCAACCCAGAGTTGGCATTGAAGGAACGTCAAAAACGCGTTGGGTGCAGCCCTTCGGAGGACGAGGACGACGACGGGTACGATTTGATGGGGCTGCGAACGTGAACCTTGTCTCCTAGCTCCTAGATTCCAGCTCCTGGCTCCTGGCCCTTACCCAGTGGTTCGCAGCCCGCTTGCGATTGCATTGATCGAGACCATCACATCCGCAAACAACCGGTCGGCGTCAGCGGTCGCTCCGGCAGCCATTGCTTGACGCCAGGTTCGCAACAATCCCACCTGTTGAACATGAAGAGCGAGAAGCCCATCGGCTCTGATCTGCAAGGTCTTCGAAAACCGCGGACGACGATCCGCTGAACCACCGCCGAGGGCTTGTGACAAGAGTTGATGGGTCAAAATAAATTCTTCTTTAATTATAGCAAATACGTTCTTAACTCCTTCATTATCAGGACATAAAGAAGCGTACATTTCCATGAGAGAAAGCTCGGCGCTGCAGATATTCGTCTCGGCATTTGTCAGTACAAAACGTAAAAAGGAGGACGTTCTCCCTAGCTCTAGAAGGAGTTCCAGCTTGGCTGCATCTCGGGCCATCGCTTGTAACGCCGTCCCGATCCCAAACCACCCTGGCAGGTAGTACCGTGATTGTGTCCAGCTGAATACCCAAGGGATCGCTCGAAGGTCCGTTAGCGTATGTTGGCCCGTTCGCCGGCTCGGACGAGACCCGATGCTGCTGAGCTCCAGCGCATCGATCGGCGTCGCGGTACGGAAAAAGTCGAGAAACTTCGGATGGTTGAGCAGGTTGCGATAGGCGACTCGGCTGGCGTTCGATAGCTCCGGAGCAATTTCGTTGATCCGGTCAGCCGGTTCGGCCTGGTGTTTTTGCCGGAGCGTAATACCGGCGACCCCGGCCAACAGGATCTCGAGGTTGTACGCCGCGGTGATCCGGTTCGCATATTTCTGGGCAATGGTTTCGCCTTGCTCGGTCAACCGGATATCGCCCCGGATCGTCTGATAGGGTAGCGCTTCGAGAAATCGATGGGTTGGTCCGGCGCCCCGGCTGATAGTGCCGCCCCGGCCATGGAAATACCGTACTTGGATCCCACAAGAATCTGCGACCTTGGTGATCTCTCTCTGGGCACAGTGCAGCGCCCATTGGCTGGTGAGTAGTCCGGAGTCTTTGTTGCTGTCGCTGTAACCCAGCATGATCTGCTGCACCGGGTATTCGCTGCCGCGGATCTCGGCCTGCAAGTGGATACTTTGCCGCACGAACGGATGTTGCAGATAATCCCTAACGATAGCCGGAGCTGCTTCCAGGTCTTCGATCGTCTCAAACAAAGGGACCACATGGATCTCGGACGCTGGTCCCTCTGCGGTTTCTCGCCAAAGACCGACCTCGCGGGCAAAGAGATAAATCACGAAAAGGTCAGCTACCCCGCGGGTCATACTGACGATCAACGATCCGATGCCCCTCAGGCCGAACCGGTCCCGATATTCCTTCAGCACGCGATAACAGCTCAGGACCGCATCTGCTTCCGGCCCGACCGAGACATCCGGTGCGAGAAACGGCCGCCGCGAATTCAGCTCGGCCAGGAGCAGGGGAAGCCGTTCTTCTTGGGTCTGTTCCGGATACGGTTTGGAGACCTCGATGCCGGCAGCCTTTAACAATTGGGCGACCGCCTGATCATGAAATTGGCTATTCTGTCGAATGTCTAAGACGGCCCCGTGAAACCCGAAAACATCCACAATCCGGATGACCGGCCAAACCTCAGTGCGGCCGATCCGAATTGCACCGACCGCATCTAAGGCAGAGCTCAACAAAATGAGATCATTTCTAAGCTCGGCTGCCGATCTATATCCCTGGTTCTGAAGGGTTTGCTGTAGTTTCTTCTGAATTAGAAATGCGAACTGGCGCCACGGTTCTTCCCGGAAAAGCAATCGCTCGATTCCGACGGAAGTTTCTGTCGTAAGTCGTTCAATTCCTTCGAGTAAGGCGGGGGGAGCAATTTGATCGTTGCCCGACAAGGTCAGTTGCTCGACTACCCGGTCCATGGCGTTGATCAGTGTCTCCAGCGCGGCTTCCCGGAGCTCAAAAAATGTTTCCCGAGTGACCTGTGCCGTCACCAGCGGATGGCCGTCACGATCACCGCCCACCCAGGTGCCGAATCGGATCCGAGGAAAGTGATCGGGAGAGCTCAGCGTGTCGGGTTCGAAGCCGGCTTCGGTCCATGATTGCCGGAGCCGGAGATCGACGTCCCGCAGAACGATGGGGAACACGTCACGTAAATAGTGGACCACATTCCGGCGCTCCTCGGCGACGATCGGTTTCGTGCGATGGACTTCGCCGGTGCGCCATAGACGTTCCAGAGTTACTTTGATCTCATCCCGGATCGCAATCTGCTCGTGCGGGGTGTACATCTGGTTTTCCCGCTGGACCAAGAGATAATAGAGGGCCCGATGCTGGTCGAGCACAGCCAGTCGCTTAGCCTCGGTAGGATGAGCGGTCAGCACCGGTTCTACGCGAATCGAGGACAGTTGAGTGGCAATCTCGGGTTCGGGGACTCCTGCGCGCTTTAGTCGATCTAATTGATCCGCCCAAAGGCCTGGCTCGCTGGCGAGCCCCAGATCGGATTCGCGTGCCCGGCGCACCTGGGCGGCCACGTTCTCCTCGACCATATTTAAAAGCTGGAACGCGATCGAATACGCCTGAGAAAGCCGCGGGTTCGCCTCTGGAGAGACTTTAACCTGACTAATCCATGGCAGCGCTTGGGCTAGCTCGGTTTCGCCCAACTCTTCGAGCACCTCGCGAAAGCAGTGCATCAAGAACGAGAGGTCCTCGTGAATTTTTTCGAACCCGCGCGAGAGATAATCCGGTTTCATGAAGAGCCCAAAGCGTTATCTCGTTGAGCGCAGGGGCGTGTCAATAAGTTCAGCGTAGAAGTGGCTTGGTAAGAGGGAAATTTCCGCAATTCACAAGTTATTCACAGCCGCGGAAGCCCTTGGATCCGTTGCCAATAACTATAACATCATACAATATATGTCATATAAAATAGAGATGCGAGGCGCTTAGCGAGCTCCTTTTCGTTCTCGTCCTTCGTCGTCGTCCTCGAAACCAGCGCCTCTCCGACACCCCTGACCCTCAAGTTTCGATCGAGACCGCTGTTGATTGGCTTTTGTACTCCTCGGCCTGGCAAGCTCTCGTCGCTGGTAGAGAATGGGTTTTCACGCCGCTGGGGTTCGAAAAAGAATGCGGGTTTACTCACCAACGGATAGGCGGAGGCTATTCCCCTTCCCTTCAAGTAGGTCTCAGCTCCGAGACAAATTTAGAGGATCAGCATGACGTCAAGACGGTAACTCAACGAACTCGTGATCCTTGTCTGGCCATCAGAACGGCTCCCCCTTTACTTCACCCGGATTGAGCCTGAGCCACACCGGATGTCCTCGGGCAACTTGACCCAGTTGAACCAGCATGTCGGAAGAGCCGCAGTTCGCTGGTATTCCCAACTCAACGACCCGCGCCAGAGTTGCATCGTCGATAACGTCGGCGGTGAACACGATCTCATGCGCCGCGGTACCAGGAACATAGCCCACCCGCAGGGCGCGCTCGATTTCGCCAAGCGAGACGGCATCCACGAGGACCCCCATAGCGCGGAGGATGCGTAGAATGTGAATGTTGAGGCCATGCTCGGTTCAGGCGGTGCCACTTTCGTCACTGAACACCAAGGCCGCGAAGTGATACCTTTCTGATCGATGAAGGTCCACCTGGTCGACGGCACTTACGAGTTGTTCCGCCATTTCTTCGCGGTGCCGGCCGCAATGGATGCGAACGGTCAGGACGTCGGCGCCGTGCGCGGCGTGCTCGGAACGGTTCTGTCGATGATCGAGCGTGGCGCGACCCACATCGGGGTCGCGACCGATCATGTCGTAGAATCGTTTCGCAACGACCTGTATGCCGGCTACAAAACGAGCGAAGGCGTGCCGCCGCCGTTGCTGGCGCAGTTTCCGATCCTCGAGACCGCGCTTCTTTCCTTGGGTGTGGTCGTCTGGCCGATGGTCGAGTTCGAGGCGGATGACGCCCTCGCCTCGGCGGCCGCCAAGGCCGCGCGTGAACCCACGGTCGACCAAGTCGTGATCTGCACACCCGACAAGGATCTCGGGCAGTGCATTGTGGGCACGCGCGTCGTGCAGCTGGATCGCCGCCGCGGCGTCGTGCGGGATGAGGCCGGCGTCGTC
>Ga0073928_10001398_pt1 | contig 46830 bp, 39 predicted proteins | sample PaiPotPPA55metaG_FD_76969 | JGI IMG/M metagenome (GOLD analysis project Ga0073928, IMG submission 76969) | Iron sulfur acid spring bacterial and archeal communities from Banff, Canada, to study Microbial Dark Matter (Phase II) - Paint Pots PPA... ...
CCAAATGGGCTTTCTCTTGGCATGAGGAAGTAATCTCCTTAATGCCAAAGCATACCAGATCCAGCCTCGCAAAGAGCATACTTGATACGTCATCGTATTTATGAAAAGTAGTACTAAGCTAGGGGAAGTTGCCTTCTAACGCTCGTACGAATGCACTGGTGTGCGCGTTTCCCGCGGAAGAAACACGAGCATTGTGAAGGAAACCAGCATGCAAGCACTAACGAACGCCAACCCGCTATAAATACTGCCGGTTCTTTGATTCATGAATCCAACCGTCGAAGGGCCCACAAACCCGCCGAGATTCCCAACGGAATTTATCAAGGCAAAGCCGGTCGCGACCGCGGAGCCTGAAAGAAATCCGCTGGGTATGGCCCAAAAAGGAGCGAGAAAGCCGCAAAGCCCAATCTCTACTAACGATAAGAGCGCCACCGCAAACACCGGCGAGCGAGTTGTGCCCAACAGCGCTAGGGCCAACGCCGCCCCGAGTACTGGTATAGCCGCATGGAATTTCCGCTCCATTCTTCGATCGGAACTGAGCGAAATGAGAACCATCCCCACCGCGGCCACCACACTCGGGATCATCACCAGCAGTCCAACGGTCGTATTGGAGTACCCGTTCGACAGGGACTTGATGATTTGAGGCGTCCAAAAACTCATCGTGTATCTGCCGACCATCAGCCCCGAATAAAGCAAAATTAGATACCAAACGCGGCCGTTCGTTAATGTTTGAAAAACGGAATACTGGCGATGTTTCAATTTTTCCTGTTCTTCGTTTTTCAATTCTGTCTGAATCCACTCCTTCTCCTCTGCGGTCAAAAAACGAGCTTCCTTCGGCCAGCTTGGCAGAACAAAGTAAGTGAGGAATCCAAACGCTATGGGAGGAAGTCCTTCAAGTATCAGCAACCACCGCCAGCTAGCGGCTCCCAGCCAGTGGACATGGTCCAAAATGTAACCTGACAGAGGCGCTCCCACGATGCTGGCCACCGGCAGCCCAAGCAGAAACAACGCAATCGCGCACGCTTGTTCCCGCTTGGGAAACCAATACGTCAGGTATAAATAGACTCCCGGAACGTAACCCGCCTCCGCCAGACCCAGCAGGAATCGCGCCCAATACAATTGGTGAACGTTCTGCGCGAAGCTCGTCAATGTGGCAATGACACCCCAGCTGATCAAAATGCGCGCGATCCAGATTCGCGCGCCGATCTTGTGTAACAGCAGATTGCTTGGAACTTCAAAGAGGAAATATCCAATAAAAAAAATTCCTGTCAGTAGACCGAACTGCTCGCTAGTGATTGCCAGCTCCTGGTTCATGGTCAGCGCAGCGATTCCGATGTTGACCCGGTCCAGATAACAAATGACGTACAGGACGAAGAGGAAGGGGAGAATCCGGATGCGTACTTTCCGAATCGTTTGCGTTCCGATCGTGATGGTAGCTAGTTCCGGAAAGGCTGCCATGCTTTCCTCATCGGGAGTTCGCCCCCCTGAGCGCTTCCTTCAGGAGACTTGGTTGATCGCTGGCAAGTGCAGATTTGCGCATACACTATGCCTCGAATGCACCTCCGTCAACCGATAACGCGCACGATGAGCGTCAGGCCAGAGCGTCCAGCTCTTTCGTGGACCCCTAAGTGAAGATAGCTTCAACGCTCACGCAGGACGTGCAAACGCCGCACGCTTCCCCTCGGCTCCCTTAAAGTTTCTCTAGCTCTGCCGCCGCCTCGATGGGCTTTATATTCTGAGGAAGATAACGCTTTAGCGCCTCGATCAAATCTGCCTTCTCCATGGGCTTGGATACGTAGTCATCCATTCCCGCATCGAGGCATCGTTCCCGGTCGCCTTGCATGGCGTTCGCGGTCATGGCGATGATGGGCCGGTGAACGTTTGAACCCTCGTGCTTGCGAATCTGCCGCGTAGCCTCAAAGCCGTCCATTTCCGGCATCTGACAATCCATGAAGATCGCATCGTACGGCAGGAGGCCAGTCATCGCCACCGCCTCTCGACCATTGGCGGCGACATCCACGCGGCACCCCAGCTTCTCGAGCAACCGCGCCGCAATCGTCTGATTCACAGCGTTGTCTTCCACGATCAGCACACGAGCGCTGAAAACCGGCTGGGCAGGCTCGCCCGAAAAACCAATCGCAGCCGCATCGGCCACTGAATACCGAGTGACCAGGTGCGGCGACGACACGCTCTGGTTGCGCCACACGGTGATAAGCGCGTTCAGAAGCTGAGACTCACGCGCTGGTTTGATAAGGTACGCTGCAAAACCGGCCTTCTTCATGCGCGCGGCGTCGCCTCGCACACCAATCGAGGTAAGCAGCACCAACACGGTGTTCTTCAGTTGCGCGTCGCCCTTGATCGCTCGAGCGAGTTCCTCGCCATCCATGATCGGCATTTGCCGGTCCAGGATCGCGATCTGGTAAGGGTCGCCGGCCGATTTCGCGGCATGTAACAGCTTCAGAGCATCTTCGGCGGAACTGCTCGAATCGTTGCGCAGCCCCCAATTATTGAGCTGCTCATGCAGCACAAAAAGATTCGTCGGGTTATCATCGACACTCAGCACGCGCACGCCGCTCATATCCATCTCATTTGGTGCTGCCCCCGGCGGTGTAAGATCCACGGGAAGGGGCAGCGTAAACCAGAATCGAGAGCCCTCCCCAACTTTGCTCTCCACCCCGAACTTGCCCCCCATCAGCTCGACCAATTGCTTCGAAATCGACAGTCCCAGTCCCGTACCTCCGTAGCTGCGCGTCGTCGAGGCGTCCGCCTGCGTAAAGCGTTCAAAGACATTCGCAAGTTTGCTGGCGGGAATGCCGATGCCGGTGTCCGCCACCGAGAAGCAAATTCGCGCGCGCTCGCCGCTGCGTTCCTCGCATTCCACGCTGAGGTAAACGTGCCCCTTGCTCGTGAACTTTACGGCGTTTCCACAGAGGTTAATGAGAATCTGCCGGATGCGCCCCGGGTCGCCAATCACACGAGCAGGCGTCTCCGGTGAAAAGCGCACAATGAGGTCGAGTCCCTTCTCCCGCGCCTTGGACGAAATAATCTCGGCCATATCTTCGACCGCCATCCGCAGGTCGAAAGGAATCGGCTCCACCAGCATTTTACCCGCTTCAATTTTCGAGAAGTCCAGAATGTCGTTAATGATGGTGAGCAACGCGTTCGCGGAACGACGCACCGTCTCGGCGTATTCGCGCTGCTCGGTGTTGAGCGCCGTATCGAGAAGAAGCCCGGTCATACCGATTACTCCGTTCATGGGCGTACGGATCTCATGGCTCATCACCGCCAGGAATTCGCTTTTGGCGGTGTTGGCGCCTTCAGCCGCTTCCTTCGCCTTGTGCAGCTCGCGACGAGAAAGTTCAAGTGCCTCCAACATGCGGTTTATCCCCGCGCCCAGGCCCGCAATTTCGTCGAGCCCTTCTTGCGGGACGCGCTGCGAGAGGTTCCCGCTTGCTCCAATGGCCGCCACGCTCGCGCTGAGTCGAATGACCCGCGACTGCACCAACGTTTCCATCAGCAGCATGGTCACCAGACCAAACACCAAGCCAGCCATCAGCAACGACACCAGGAAATGGAATAGACTTGCCTTTCCCTGGTGCATTATTTTTCTAGCCATTACTGCCCGCAGAATCACATCGTCTTTTCCGTAGATATCTTCAAACAATCCATATCCGGCGACCTCATTGGCATTCAGTGGACGCAACAGGGTCCGTGAGGACGCCGTGAGTTCGGCGCGTGCGGATTTAACATCGCTCGGCAACTCGCTCGCATCCAGGCGGTGCACCGCCAACGACAGATGTGAGATGTTCGCGAGGCGTGCGATTTCCACCCCGTCCAGAGTGCGACCCATCAAAAACGTGCCGCGAATCGGGCCCCGCGTTTTGCTATCCAGAATGGGCTGCGAATCAATCAGCAGTACGGAGGAAGGCAGCAGCACGATTCCCAGCACCTTGCTCCCGGGATGGGTGTGTCCCATCAGCAGCGAGCCATGTGCAAGATGGGCCCCGAGACCCTGTGGCATATCCCTTTCTTTTTTTGCCGCACGGTCATAGGCCTTGGCAAACGCCTGCCGGCCATAGCGATCAAAGATCAGCACGAAATCAATTCGCAAACGCGGAAACCACTCATCGGGGAATTCACTGGTCGGAAGGTTAGGCTTCTTGCCCTCGAGAAATTCACAGGTATCGTCCCAGGCAGCGTAATCACTGGTGGTGTTGTCGAGTGTCGAGAGATCGTCGGTCAAAACCGCGGTGGCGCGTGCGAGGTTTTGGCGCGTGTCATCCGCTTCGAGCGCCGCAAAACTGCGCATCATCGAAACTCGCGCCACCGAGTACAAAATCGCGATCAGGCTTACCAGCGAGAGCGCGACGCAGAGCAGCGTTCTTGCGCGCAATTTCATTGCTTGCTTAGCCTTTGTGCCTTGCTCGCTTCGCCTCAGGTAGCCAGATCAAGTGAATTTCTTCACACGACCCGCGATTTTCGCGGCCAAGCTTGCGGATTTGAAGAGATACTCTTTATGCAGACGTTATAGCGTGCCCAGGTCATGCACCAGAGGTCTCTCGCGCTTGACGGTTTCCCCCAGCGCCTGGCGGATAACCGCCAGGAGCTCCGCATTGTCCACGGGTTTCTCAAGAAAAGCTTTAGCCCCGGCTTTGAGGGCGCGCTCCCGGTTTGCGGCCCCGGAGCGTCCAGAGACCACGATTATAGGAATCATCGCCAGCGCCGACACGGCTTTGATCCTGTCCATGACCACGAAACCGTCGCCCGCCGGCAAGCCCAGGTCCAGCAGGATTAAGTCCGGCGCGTGCTTGCGCGCTTCCGTTAAGCTGGAGAAACCATCGACCGCAAAGAAAATATCGTAGTTATTGGCCTTCCGGCGCACATGTAATCCCATACGTACATCCGCGTCGTCTTCCACAATGAGAATTTTCTTGTTGCTCATATCTTCACCATCCTTGACGAGCTTCGCTCATCGATACTTTCCTGAATTTTTGCCGCTACTTTTTCCACAAAACTCTCCATTGATTCATCGACGTTTCTTTGCACCGGCGGTAGCGTCCAGTAACAAGTCAAAAAGGTTAAATCCGCTTGCAGGATTTCGTCGGACCTGGTTAATTTTTCACGAATGCGCTTGGTTATCGCTTCCTTCATGGCCTCCGCGGCCAGCGCCTCATCGTCCAGTCCGGTTAGCACAATAAGCGGAACATCTGACGCGACCGCTCGAGCTCGACGCACAGTATCCAGTCCATGACCATCCGGCAGTCCCATATCCAACAACACGATGTCTACGCCGCCTTTCGCGAGATGCACTAATGCGTCGCGCATGCGCATCAAATGTGTCAATTCGATGCTGCCAGGTCTCTCCGTGGTGAACATCTCACGCACGCAGCAACCGCGCGTCGCCCGCGTTGTCTTCCACCAGTAAAACTCTTAGCGTCCTTGTCCTCATGCCACTACTTCGCGCGGCAACTTGACCACCGACAGCCAAAAGCTGTCGATACTCTTTATCACTTCGAGGAACCCCGCGAGGTCCACGGGTTTCGTGATGTAGCCATTAGCATGCAGCCGGTAACTCCGCAGGATGTCCGCTTCAGCCGCCGAAGTAGTCAAGATCACCACAGGAATCGTCAACAACGCCGGATTCCCCTTAATTTCCCCTAAAACCTCCCGGCCGTCCTTCTTGGGTAGATTTAGATCGAGGAGAATTAAGTCCGGTCGTGGCGCACCGGCATGCTTGCCTTCACGCCTCAGATACTCCATCGCTTCCGTACCATCGTAGACCACCCGCAAATTGACGTGCATCTTGGCGGTCTTAAAAGCCTCCACCGTCAGCCGCACGTCGCCAGGACTATCCTCCACAAGCAATAGTTCGATAGGTACGTAGCTCGTTCCATTTGATGTCATTTTTTTTAACCCCTCTCCGGCAATGCAAAATAAAATGTTGAACCTTTGCCGAGTTGCGACTCGACCCAGATTCTCCCACCCAATCCCTCCACGATTTTTTTGCAAATCGCGAGTCCGATACCTGTGCCCTTGAATTCCGTTCGCCCGTGCAGGCGTTGAAAGAGTATGAATATCCTCTCGAAGTACTGCGCCTCAATCTTGGTGTGTTCCACCTGTCGGGTGGCTCCGGTATTGCGCACCTTCAACAACCGTTGCTCTTCGTCTTGCATTTCAAGAACGAGATCCTGAATCTCGCCCATGATTTGCTGCCCCCGCCTCTCTCCAATAAGCGCTGCGGCGGCCTCCATTCCTTTGGCCTGCCGCAAGTCAATAATGCTCTCGCTGAATCGGATCCTCTGCGCTAACAAGTTTTTTAGGAGTGGGATACGCCTCTGTTGCGCCACGTTATCAACGGTCAACTCCTCGATGGACCCTTCGGCCTGTGCCTCCCGCAAGATATTTCCTTTAACGGACTCGATATAAGATTTATCGCCAGTTAATGCAAATCCACGGTTATTGGATTCGATACCTTGGCTTGCAGAAAGCAGTTCCTGAAGTTCTTCGAGGACCTGATCGGTGTGCCGCACCCATCCCTGGCTTTGCTTGGATACCACCAAGGCGCGATAAGAAATCACACCTGAGCCCAACAATGTCAGAATGGCGGCTCCGAACCCGAGCTGCGCCTTTCGGTGCCACATAAAGCTACTCTTCATCTTTCACCAAAGTAGAAGCGGAATTTTAGATCGCGCACTAATCCCGAAAGGCCCATAACAGAGTGGCCCGGAAACTTATGCACGTTGTCTAGGAAGGGAGTTCAAGTCTACATCGGCCAGGCGTTGTCTCGAACTCGGCCCATTCTCCGGTGTCCAATGCACCACCAGCAATACAATTAATCACCGAGGTATTCTTCCCAAGTTAGACAGCCTCGTAACCTCTTGCACCGCATTTTAAAAATTCAGCGAACTTTGTCGGCAAGCCCCGGAACCTGCATGAACTGGATGTGCCAGACAATGGGATGCCCTTGGATTTCGCTCCACCCCTCGATTCCGGGAATTGGCGTATCCAGGATCATCGCCCCGCGGGTGATCTGCGCGTAGCGTCGAACGAACGCGTAGGCCACGTGCCCGCCAATGTCGTGGCCGACGATGAAGACACGCTCCAACTTAACCTTCGATATGAGCTGATGAATATCCTCGGCCATATTGGCTGCGTCATAGCCACCCGCTGTCGCCGAATGAGTACACCGTTCAAACGATAGACGTCGCAGTATTTGAGTTTCACGAAGATCACGACGGGAGTTTGTTCCGGAATAATCCAGCAAAAGTGCCACAGGTCTCGGACGTTGAAAAAGAAGATGCCGTCATAACGATAATAAATTCTCAGATTTCCAGAAGATCCGCTGCCAGGGAATTGAGGATTAAAACCAGTCGCTGCGGTACGCCACCCACCAGCAAAGGCAGCCAATCGGAACGGTGGCAGCCAACGCCCACCACAATGGTAACGCCACATCCGCTAACGTTCCTATGACCGAAAAGGTGATCCAGAAGACCCTGCGTTGCATTCTCTGATTTTAGCGCGCCAGGCAGTGCGTTATTAGGCCGTGGAGGCTCAGTTTGCGTAACGCACAATGCCGCTTCCGACGTAGGATAGGCTTTTATTTCTTAGCGGGACTGAACAAATCTGTCTGAACGCCCCACTACGACAAAGCCGCCGCCGCAGTCGACTCGCGCATGTCCATAAACGGTAGCTGCGCCTTAATAGTCGTCCCCAACTTGCTCGACACAATCTGAATCGTGCCGCCCAGTTTTTTTACCCGCTCGTACATTCCCATCAACCCGATGCCGCCTTGTCCTTTACCCACTTCACTCAACACTTCCTGCGGCATCCCGTGGCCATCGTCAGTGATGGTGGTATTAATCTGCCGCTCATGAATTTTCAATTCCACGCAAGCCTTCTGCCCGCCGGAATGCCGGTGTACATTGGTCAGCCCTTCCTGCACAATGCGGAACAACGTCGTCTCCAGTTCGCGATTGAAGCGCGGAAACTCCTCAGCCAAATCCAGCCGCACATTAATTCCGCTGCGTTGCGAAAATCCTTCCACGTACCAGCGCAACGCCGAAACCAAACCAAAATCATCCAGCACCGGCGGGTGCAGCAGATACGACATGGTTCGCACTTCGCGAATGCAATCGCTCACCAGATCCAGCGATTCCCGCACCAACTCCTTATTCCTCTCGTCCGACGTTGACAATCGTCGCGCCAGTTGTCCCAGAGTGAGCGTCACAGCGCTTAAGTATTGCCCCGCGCTGTCATGCAGCTCTCGCGCGATTCTGCGGCGTTCTTCGTCTTGCACCCGCACGACACTCTGGCTCAGTTGACGCAGCGCATTTTCCGCGTTCAAACGTTCAGACACCTCACGCCGCAAATCCGAATTGGCCTTGGTAAGTTCCATGGTGCGCTGCAATACGCGGCGCTCCAGTTCCTCGCGGGCCTCTTGCAACACGCGCTCGTTTTCTTCGCGCTGTTTAAGTAAGTCGCGTACCTCATATTGCCGCCCGCGCGCCCGCATCGCGGACCGCACCGCGCTGATAAGCGTGGGTACCCGAAGCGGACGCTCCAGCATATTTACGTTCCCGTGAACCCCGAACAAATACACCAGTCCGGAGCTGACTTGTGAGCTTTCCTCGCTTGCACGTGTCAACAGGATTATCGTCACGTCCGACCACGGCTGCTGATTTCTCAGAAAGTCGAACAATCGTTCGACGCCGCGCGGCACAAGCGCTTCTTCGGCGATAATCACCGCTTGCGCGCTGTCGTCAAGAGCTTCCGCCAGACTCTCAATCGAGTCATAGCAAACGCCACGGATGTGATCTTTGATCAGGTAGCGCAGCAGTAGCGGCCCGTCTCTGCCGGTGGGCGCACAAATAAGTACGTTTCCCGTTTGCATCGGTCCAACTATCCCGCGGTAGCGCCTTTGGAATCGGACCCCTTGGACCCGGGCCCTTTAGAGCTGGGCTCCTTGGAGCCGGACCCCGTAGAGCCTGAAGACCCGAATTGCAACAAGTCGTCCGCTCCTCCTAGAAATTTCGGAATGCCCGTCAAGATCCCCTCGAATTGTCGTAACGGAGTGCCGATCTCGAGCCCTTTAGCGGTAATCTCAAATTCGCGGATACTCGTTTCGTGTGCTGACAAGCGACTCTTGATTACCGAAATCGCTTTGCGCACGCTTCCGCCCGCTTCGAAATATCGCAAATAAATCACCACGTCGGCAAGATACGTCAGTTCGAATGAGGTGGTGTCTGTGGTATTCAGCATTCCGTGTTGCGCCGTAGTCATGATCGTCAGCACCCCATGCGCGCTTAAATACGCCAACAATTCATGGAGCTGCGCCAGCAGAAAGCGCTCGCTAGTCATGGCTGTTAAATATCCGTTCAAGCTATCGATCACTACGACGCGAACGCCGTCATCCTCCACTCTTCTGCGAACCCGGTAGGCAAATTCTCCCGGCGATTGCTCATTCGGATCCACCTGGTGAATCTCGATCATTCCGTCCTGCATATGGCTAGCCAGGTCCAGGTCCACATTTTTCGCGCGCTTTATATAAGTATTCTTGGCTTCGTCAAACAGGAATGCGCAAGTCTTGTAGCCCTGCTGCGCGGCAGCCGAAACAATTTGAATCCCCACCGTAGACTTCCCGGTCCCCGCTGGCCCCACTAGCACCAAGCCTGTGCCCCAGCGCATTCCGCCGCCGGTCAAGCGATCGAGCTCTTCATTATTTGTTTTGAGTACGCCGCCCGCATCTTTCGGCCGCATCCCATCCAAGGAATCGCTGGCGACCAGCCGTCTGAAAACTTGTAGCCCGCCGCGCCGAATCGCGAAATCGTGACTGCCTTCCAGCGACGGCCCCGCGCGCAATTTGGTCACTTGCAACTTACGTTTCACCGAGCCGTACTCGGACTGCGTTTTTTCCAGCAGCACCACGCCGTGCGCAATGCTTTGCAGCAGCAAGTCGGGATTCTCCACGGTGTAATCCTCCAGAAAAAGAACCGTGCAGCTGCACTCCGACAATATTTCTTTTAACACCAGAATCTGTCTGCGGTAACGCAGCGGATCGCGCGCCACCAAACGGATTTCGGAAAGGGAATCGATTACCACCCGCTCGGGTTTCAAACGACGCACATCGTCTATCACCCGCTGTACCGTTTCGCTCAGCTCCACATCGGCCGGTTGGAACACCGTGTACTGTTCTTCACTTTTCAAGCGGTCGCCCAGCGTGCTCAGTTCTTGCAGGTGTATTCCGTCCAGCACCCAGCCGTGGGACTCCGCCACCGCGCGGACTTCGTCCTCGGATTCCGAGAACGTAACGTACAATCCTTTTTCGGAATTTTTCGCGCCCGCCAGCAGGAATTGCAGCGCCAGAGTGGTTTTGCCGGAACCCGGCGCGCCTTCTATTAGAAAAAGCCGCTTGGTCGGGAAGCCGCCGCCGAGGATGTGGTCCAGTTCTTCAATTCCGCTGCTCAGTCGATTTGTGGTCCTGCTTTTTTTGGCATCTTTGGATGACGGCATTTGCGATCCGCCCCCTTACGTGCCACTGGCTAACGATTTCGCTCGCAACCCATCGGTATCAAAAAACCTTTCTCCTTCCAGTACGGTTTCCATCGCCTGGGTCAGCAATTCCTCTCCACTGGCCTTGCACACGTACCCATGAGCTCCGCTTTTCCCGACATCTTTTTCGAATTGCGGCGAATTATGCATGGTGAACAAGAGTATTTTGACCTCCGGCATGCTCTTGGAAATTCGGTGAGCCACTTCCAGGCCATTGAGGCCAGGCATGGAAACATCCAGAATCACCAGGTCTGGTTTTAATGATTGAGTTTGCACGAGCGCTTCTAGCCCGTCGACAGCCTCACCGCAAACTTCCCATCCTGTATGCGGCTCAATGGCGGTGCGCAAACCTTTGCGCATCATCGCGTGATCGTCGGCGATTAAAATTCTGGCCATCTTTTCCCCGTCGGGCTACCCCCATCATCGCCGCGTAAGCAGCCTTCAATACATCCGTATGTCCCTGTATTTTCAATCTAAGGTTGGAAGAAAAGGCTATTTGGCGTGAACTAATGCGTTTGGGTCATTCCAAAAAGCGGATCGCCGGGGATTTTGTCTCATTTTGAAAAGCTAATGCCTGTTCGGGCTCTCTGCATCGGCGCACTTCGAGTACTAAGTACCCCACAACCGCCGCATTAATTAGCAATACCACTACTTTTGTGATGTTGGGGTGGTGAAAAATTTCATAAATTTCCAGCGGAATGAACGACGACGTCGCGATAATCGTGAAATATTCCGCCCACCGTTTCCCCAATGCCAGCCCAATGCCTTCCGTCAGCAGCAACGCCGCATAAAAGAATGTGCCGAAGCTCACTTCCCTCAACCGCTGCGGACTCAAGTCCGTGCATCGTTCCAGCAGCGCGTGCAGGTAGTGGTTGTTAGGGTCGACGCGAAAAACATTTACCCAGTGTTCTACGACAGCCACGAGATCTTTATTGATCAGCGTGTGCGCGCCGATGCCCACGGCCAGCAGTGCCAGACCTTTTAGAAGTTTGAATGCCGCGATAACCAGCAGGCCGCGGGAAGGATGGTCGCACTCAGACATGGTCTCTCTCGCCAATCGCGATTATTTTTCGCTCGTTGGCTTATTCCTTTTTCTCGGCCAATTCAGCCCACCGCGCATAAAGTCTTTCCACTTTGTCTTGCGCTTCTTCCATCCGCTTGCAGGTCTCCAGTAGACGTTGCACGTCGCTTGCCAATTGCGGATCAGCCAGTTCGGCGCGCGTCGCGGAAAGTTCCGTCTCCGCTTGTACCAGGCTATCTTCGATGTTGGCAAACTCCCGCGCCTCTTGGTAAGAAAGTTTTCGCTTGGTTGCCGTTGCTGCCGCCTGTTGTGCATTAACGTTCGAGCGACCGTTCGAACCCTCCGCCGGGCGACCACCGCTTGCACTCGCCCCTGTGCACGACCCCTTCCTTGACTCCTTGCTTGACAATGTATCTCGCGTCGAAGTGTGTTTCCTCTGCCACGCATCCCACTGCGAATAATCCGCGAAACGCTCCGCGCCGCCGCGCCCATCCAGCCCCAGCACAATCGTCGACACACGATCCAGCAGGTAGCGGTCGTGCGTCACCAGTAGCAACGCTCCTGTAAACTCCAGCAAGCTTTCTTCCAATATCTCCAGCGTCGGAATATCCAGGTCGTTGGTCGGTTCATCCAGCAGCAGCACGTCCGCCTCTTGCAGCATCAGTTGCGCGATCAAAACCCGCGCCCGCTCGCCGCCGGACAATCTACCCACGCGCTGATTCAGATCTTCAGGATCGAATAAAAATCTTGACGCCCAGGCCGCTACGTGAATCACGCTGCCTTGATAAATCACCGCGTCAGCATCCGGAGCCAGCGCGCGCCGCAGCGTTAAATCCGGGTCAAGCTGCCTGCTCTGGTCAAAATACACCATGCGCAACGGCTCGGCGCGTTGCATTCTGCCCCTCGTCGGCGCCATTTCGCCGCGCAATAATCGCAACAGCGTGGTTTTGCCGCTGCCATTCGGGCCCACCAGCCCCACCCGCATCCCCGCGGTCACCGCGAAATTCAAATCCTTGAATAAAGTGCGCCCGCCCAATTCGCAAGTCACCCCGTCCAGCGTAATGAGCTGCTTGGTCTGCCGGTTAGTGGCCGAAAAATCGATGCGCGCCGTCGTGCTTCGCGTCCTCGCATTTAAATCCGCCAGATCGCCGATCAGTTCGTGCGCTTTATCGATACGCGCCTTCGACTTTGTGGTGCGTGCTTTCGGCCCGCGACGCAGCCACTCAATTTCCGTGTGCACGCGATTCGCCAGCGCAGCCTGCTCCTTGCGTTGCGCGTGCAGATACAGTTCCTTGGCCTCCAAAAATGTGCTGTAGTTTCCTGCGACGCGCAATAGCCCATCGGCATACAGCCGATTCAGTTCCACCACTTCGCTGGCTACATTTTCCAGAAAATAGCGGTCGTGGCTGACCACCACGCATGCGAACGGGGCATTACGCAGCAGCCCCTCTAGCCACGCAATCCCGGCCAGGTCCAAATGATTAGTCGGCTCGTCAAGCAGCAGTACATCCGGATGCTGCACCAGCGCTTCAGCGATCGCCAACCGTTTTCGCCATCCGCCGGACAGCGTCGTGGCCAGCACCTCGCGATCCGTAAAGCCTACGCGACCCAGCGTTTCAGCAATGCGTCCAGCGCGCTCCGACCGCGGCACCGCCGCGTTTTGCAGAGCCCGCTCCACCACGCTGAGCACCGTGTCCCCGGCGGCAAAATCAGAAAGCTGCGACACGCAACTAAGCCGCGTGCCTTTGCGCACCGCCACATCTCCGGTGTCGGGGTTCACGCGGCCGGCCAGAATCTCCTGCAACGTGGACTTCCCCGAACCGTTTGGCCCGATAACGCCAATGCAGTCGCCGCTCGAAACCGTAAACGAAATGTCCCGAAACAATGGCGTGCTGCCGTATTTCTTGGATAATCTCTGTGCGCTGATAATTGGTGGCAAATTCCTGGGGTCTGCTCCTGTAGTTAGTTTACCCTGCTACGGTGCGGGCGCACGATGCGCCTGAGTCGCCGGCGCTTCGCCCAAATCAAAAATGGCTCACAACTATGATGCCGTAATTCTCGGCGCTGGTGCCGCTGGCCTGCTGTGCGCTATTGAAGCAGGGAAGCGCGGCCGGCGCGTTGCGGTCCTCGAGCGAGCCGCGCGCGCCGGCAAAAAAATCCTTATCTCCGGCGGCGGGCGCTGTAATTTCACCAATCTTCATTGCCGCCCTGAAAACTTTATCTCCGCCAATCCCCACTTTGCAAAATCGGCGCTGGCCCGCTACAGACCCGCCGATTTCATCGCCTTGGTGCAAAGCCATTCCATTCCGTACCACGAAAAAACTCTGGGCCAGCTTTTCTGCGACCGCGCGGCTCGCGATATCACCGATATGCTCGAAGCGGAATGCCGCGCCGCCAACGTCGACTTTTTTCTCAACGTGGCAGTTCAAGAAGTTCGTCACTCCACGGAATTTACCGTGCGCACCGCCGACACAGAATTTTCAGCGCCCGCCCTCGTCGTCGCTACCGGCGGACTAACCATCCCCAAAATGGGCGCCACAGATTTCGGCTATCAACTAGCGCGGCAATTTGGAATAAAAATCCGCGCAACACGCCCGGCCCTTACGCCACTTCTATTTGAAGCTCCTGATCGATCCACCTATTGCGATTTAGCCGGCGTTTCTACCGAAGTGATCGCCGCCACCGATCACCACGCGTTTCGCGAAGCCCTGCTCATCACCCATCAAGGTCTAAGCGGTCCCGCCATTCTCCAGGTCTCGTCCTACTGGAAAAAAGGCGAAGATCTGCGCATCGATCTCGCTCCGGACCGCGAGGTGTTCGCCTCGCTGCGCTCCTCGTCAACCAGAAACGCCGCCGCCGCACGCGCCGCGCTTCAACTCGCGCTGCCCAATCGTTTCGCAACACGCTGGCTCGATGCTCACCTCCCGCCGCGCTGGACCAACGAAGACTTGGCGCGCCTCGAACAAAAACTACATCAATGGACCATCACTCCCGCAGGCACAGAAGGCTTCGACAAAGCTGAAGTCACTCTCGGCGGCGTAGATACCGATGAGCTTTCCAGTAAAACCATGGAGTCTCGCAAGGTTCGCGGCCTATTTTTTATCGGCGAAGTGGTCGACGTGACCGGCCACCTGGGCGGGTTCAATTTTCAATGGGCTTGGGCCAGCGGCGCAGCCGCCGGCCGCGCACTTTGAACTTTTCCAATTTTCAAGCGTAACGGTTTGATCATCCGCAAACAACCTAGGGCAATGTGAACGCCAACACATAATCTCCCTGTTTCGTTCCCAGCTTCCCGTGTCCGCCCGCGGCAATCACCACATATTGTTTGCCGTTCAATGTGTAAGTCATGGGCGTCGCTTGCCCGCCGGCAGGCAACTCATACCTCCATATTTCTTTGCCAGACTCCGCATCGAACGCTCGAATATAGTTATCCATCGTTGCCGCCGAAAACACCACGCCGCCCGCAGTCACAATTGGCCCGCCCAAGGTAACCGTGCCGGTGTTCGCCCCCGGCACAAAGCTTCCCAGCGGCACGTCCCACGCCTTTTTCCCCGTAAATAAATCCACCGCCGCCACCGTTCCCCACGGTGGCGGACTGCACAGTGCTAAAGTCTCGCTCGGCGCAATCAAAGGCGTACGAAACATCGCGTAAGGCGTTCCCGCTTGCCGTCCCCATTCACCATGAAGACGGTCGTTGCTGGTGGCCGCTTTGATATCCGCATCGTACTTTTCCCGCGGAATCAGCTTCACAAAAATCGCCAGCCGGTTGGTGTCCATCACCAGCAAATGCCGTTGCGGGTCGTAAGCCGCGCTGCCCCAGTTCACCCCGCCCACACTCCCCGGAAAAACAATCGACCCCTTCACACTTGGCGGAGTAAAAATCCCTTCCGACCGCGCGCCTCGTATCGTGTCCGCGCACGCCTGCTTTTCTTCCGGCGTTCTGCCCCACGCATCCTCGGGACTTATTTTTTCCGGCACCATCGAGATCGTCGATGCCGGTTGCGTGGGCCAAGCGTCTTCGCCAGGAACATCGCTTTTCGGAGCCGGCCTTTCCTCCACCGGCAGCAGCGGCGCGCCCGTCAGCCGATTCAGCACGAACACCCGCCCCATCTTGGTGGTAATCGCCACAGTCGGCGTCCCATCCCGCCACGTAAACAAAGTCGGCTGCGAGGCTACGTCGTAATCCCACAGATCGTGGTGCACCACCTGAAAGCCCCACACAAATTCGCCACTCGACGCCTTCAACGCCACCACCGAGTTCGCCCACTTGTTGTCTCCTCTGCGCAATCCGCCGAAATAATCCGGGCTGGCGCTTCCCGTCGGAATAAAAACCACATCGCGCTCCGCATCCACCGAAAGCGTTGACCAGGCATTCCCCGCGCCCGTCCGTGGCGAGCTTTTCGACGCCCACGGAATGGGATCCCACGACCAGCGCTGTTTCCCGCTTCGCACATCAAACGCGCGCACAATCCCGCGCTCCAGCTCCACCGCGCGGTTATCGCCAATTGAAGATCCGGTGATCACCAGGTCCCCCGCGATGGCCGGAGCCGAAGTCACCTGGTATTGCCCCGCATCTCGCAAATTCACATCTTTAGTTAAGTCGATCTGGCCTCCATCGCCGAAGTCCGCGCAAGGTTTCCCCGTCTCGCCATCCAATGCGATCAACCGCGCGTCCAGGGTGCCAATAAATATCCGCAGCTTGCATAGCTGCCCCGCCTTAGCTGCGGAATCCTTCCAGGCCGAAACTCCTCGCGAAGTAGTCTCCGAAAACCCATGCGAAGCATCCAGCTTAGGGTCATACTCCCAAATTTTCTTCCCAGTCTCCGGCTCCAGCGCGATCACGTGATCAAACGGAGTCGATAGATACAGCCGCCCATCCACCAGAATCGGCGTCGCTTCAAACGCCGCGTGTTCCTTCAAATCGTCTTCAACTTGATCTAGCGCTCCGGTGCGGTAAGTCCATGCCACTTTCAACTGCCCGACGTTATCTCGAGTGATCTGCGTGGCCGGGGAGTACCGCGTCCCGCCAGCATCGTTCCCGTAATTCGGCCATCCCGTATCCGCCACGCTGGTGCCGCCCATCTGCGCCACTGCCCGCCCCGGACACACCATAATTAGGGCCCAGACACACCCAAACCACAAAAAGCCCTTCGCCAACCAGAATTTTGACGTTTTCATGCGCCTAGTCATATCCCAGCAGGGCGGGGAACGCAACACGTCCAGTTATTGAGCAGCCGTGGAAGGTTGGAGCTATATGAGGTTACTACGGGCGATTAACGTTTGTGTTCGTGTAAACCGCCGACAAAGCTAACCGTCAGCAAGCTGCCTATGGCGAACACAAGCAGGATGACAATCATGGATGGAAGGGCCTCGCTAATCATCAATGGTGCATGCGAGTCTCCATCCTAAGTCTTGTGGTATCAATGCAACCTCACCCAAACGCTTCACAACTGTGGAAGCATTTGGACAACCCAATTCACATTATTGTTATTGAATTTCTAGGCGCGACGGCCCTGGGTGGCTTTGAATCCGCAGATAAACGTAACCGCTACCAAAGCTCAAGATGGATGCGCCGATTAGGAATACGATCATCGGGTCTCCTCGCCGGTGGGCTGAAAAACCCCACGCCAGGGTATGGTAATAGCGGCTCCAACCACATTGAATACCAGTTTCCGCCTACGTACCGACGTGGGCAACCCGCATTGCAGTACCGGTACTTATTGCATCGTCTGTGTTTACGTCTTGCTAAGCCGTATCGATCCGTCCGAAGTGTGAATAACCAACGGCTGCCCCCCGCCATTCATCTTTCCGTGTATCTGCGAATTGCTGAAGCTGCCTTCCACGGTAACCGGCATCCCTAGGCTAATGTGCCCATCGCCGGTGCTGGCGTCTATATTGGCCTGAAGATCCCCAGGCAGGGTCATATCCACGCTGCCATCTCCGGTGTGGATATTCCATCCACTATTCATCCGTGAGCCGTTGTCCACCCGCGCCTCGACGCTCCCGTCCCCAGTCTTAATATTCAGCCCGTCGAACCGCCCCTCCAGCTTGATGTGCCCGTCCCCGGATTCTGCGCTCAGTTTGCCATCCACCCCACGCGCTTCAATGCTGCCATCCCCGGTTCGTAACCTGATGTTGCCTCTGAGTCTGTCCACGCTGATGCTTCCATCCCCGGTATGCAGATCAATGGTGCCATTCAGCTCACTAGCCTTCACCGCGCCGTCGCCCGTCGAGATCGTGACGTTCCCCTCCACGGAAGAAGCCTCTACCGCGCCATCGCCAGTCGAAACCTGCAAATCCCCGGATTTAGGCATGCGCACCTCAATGTGCAGGTTCTTGCCGTGACCGCCCCACGAAAATCCGAAATGCCCGGTAGCGCGCGCCACCAGTTCAACCTTGTCCCCGTCCTGCCGCGCATCCACGCGCAAATTCCTGTTCAACTCATAACCTTGATATTCCACGTGGAATTGCACCTCTTTGTTATCTCCGCTGGTGACCCGCACGCTGCCATCATTCGTCTCCACGCGCACAACCGCGCGTCCGTTCACCGTGAATGACTTGGTCACATCTTCGGCCCGCGCGCTCGGCGTAGCCGCCGAGATAGCCAGCAGCATTGCGGTAGCCAACACTAGCTTGGCCGTTGCTGCCCGATAACCCGGATTGAAACCTCGACTCGAAAGTCGCATCATTTTGTAACCCTCCGTGGCCAAGTCGCAGCTAAAACGCTGGCTCTTACTCAGTGTTATCCATATCGTCTTACATATTAGAATACGAGACCTTTCTCCCATAAGTTCCCTCGCAGCCTCCGCCTCGCCTAAGTCTAACGACGCACATTTCGAACCCGCATTGACGAACCGCATTTCCGCCCGTAACATGACTGCACAAAACACGCCCACCAATGATTGGCCAGACGGTATCCCACTATCGCATCGTTGAAAAATTAGGCGGTGGCGGCATGGGGGTAGTCTTCAAAGCCGAAGACACCGAGCTCGGCCGCTTCGTCGCTCTCAAATTTTTGCCGGATGACGTCTCGCGCGACCCGCAATCCCTCGAGCGCTTCCGCCGCGAAGCTCGCGCCGCTTCAGCCCTGAATCATCCCAACATTTGCACCATCTACGAAATCGGCAAGGACGCTGACCACACCTTCATCGCCATGGAGTATCTCGATGGCGTCACCCTCAAGCATCAAATCGCAGGCCGGCCGCTCGACATCGAAAAACTTGTGCCGCTGGCCATAGAAATCGCCGATGCCCTCGACGCAGCGCACCGGCAGGGAATCGTTCACCGCGACATCAAGCCAGCAAATATTTTTGTCACCCAGCGCGGTCACGCAAAAATTCTCGACTTCGGTTTAGCCAAAGTCAGCCGCGCGCCAAGTTCGGGCACCACCCTGGCCACCGAACAAATGGCCACCATGGACCCGCAGGACCTGACCAGCCCCGGCAGCACCGTCGGCACCGTAGCCTATATGTCCCCCGAGCAGGTCCGCGGCAAAGATCTCGACGCGCGTACCGATCTTTTCTCTTTTGGCGTCGTCCTTTACGAAATGTCCACCGGAGTACTCCCGTTTCGAGGCGATACCTCGGGAGTAATTTTCGATGCCATCTTGAATCGCGCCCCTGCGCATCCTCTCCGCTTAAATCCCGATTTGCCCGCCAAGCTCGAAGAGCTAATCAACAAAGCCCTGGAAAAAGAACCCAACCTGCGTTGCCAAAGCGCCGCGGAAATGCGCGCCGACCTCGAACGCCTCAAGCGCGACTCCAGTTCCGGCCGCACCCCCATCCCAACTCTCGAGTCGTCCCCAGCTGACGCCAGCACCCGCGGTATCACATCCACTCAACCCGAACCCAGCCGCCCCGCAACACGAAAATTTTTACTCCCAATCATCGCTGCGAGCGTCTTGGTTGTCGCTCTGTTCGCAACCTTATATTGGCGAGGCGCCTTCCATTCCCCGATGGCCGCCACCGCATTTCAAAATCCTTCCATCGCCAGCCTCACCTCCTCCGGCGACGTCGTTCAGGCTCGCATCTCCCCGGACGCCCGCTACCTGGCCTACGTTTCCAATCAACGCGGCCAATTCAGCCTCTCGGTTCGCCAGATAGCGATCAACAGCGCAGTGCAGATCATCCCGCCCGGCAACGGCATAATCAGCGACATTGCCTTCACTCCCGACGGCAATTACCTCGACTACTCTGTCAACGCCATGGGCGAAGCGGCCGCCAAGTTGTATCAAGTCCCGGTCCTCGGCGGCAGCCCGCGCCGTTTGTTGGATTCCTCGAACGGCGCCATCACTTTCTCGCCTGATGGCTCCAGCATGGCCTACAGCTCTCTGGACGTCGCCAACAATGAAATCGCTTTGATGGTCTCCAAAACAGATGGCACAGGCGCCCGCAAACTCGCCACTCACAAAGCCACCTTCCAGTACGGCTTCTTCAATATTCTGCGTTGGTCACCAGGCGGAAAATTCATTGTCGCGCAGGTCACCGATCCCAATGAACCAAACGGTTTGTCAGGCACGCTGGTAAAGGTCGACGTCGCCACCGGCGCTCAGCAACCCATGCCCGGCAGGCACTGGCGCGCAATCCATGACTTCGGTTGGCTGCCAGACGAGAGCGGTCTGGTTCTCGCCGCCCAAGAAAAAACCGCTGTTCCCGCGCAAATCTGGACCGTCTCCTACCCCGGTGGAGTGGTACGCCGAATCTCCAACGACATAAGCGATTATTTGTCAGTCGCTCTCTCTGCTGACGCTCGCACCATCGCCGCCGTGCAGAGAAACCTGACCAGCGACATTTGGACTGCGCCCGCCAGTAATCCCGATGCTGGCCGCCAGGTTACTTTTGGGCGCACCGAGGGCATCAATGACTTCACCATCATGCCCGACAATCACCTCGTCTACACCGCCAACCATGCCGGCAACTGGGATTTATTCATCTCCGACGTTGACGGCGGCAACGCCCGCCAGCTTACGTTCGATAATCGTTATCACACCTCGCCCAGCGCATGCGATGACGACCGCACCGTCGTCTTTGGCAGTAACTCATCTAGTGGCGATCGAATCTGGAAGATCGATATGCAGACTGGCGTTTCTTCAGCATTGACGAACGGCCCGACGGAAAGTTTTCCTATGTGCGCCGGCCCCGGTAACTTGGTTTACTACCTGGAACAAGGCAACGGCTCCAGCTTTATCTTCAAACTGCCTCTTGCCGGCGGCTCGCCCGTGCAGCTTTCCACTCGCACCGCTTACAGTCCCCCGTTTCCGTCCGCCGACGGCCGCCACGTGGCTTTCGCCACTCCCGGCAAAGAAGGCAAAGTCGTCCTCGCCGTCGTCTCTGCGGACAATGGGACCCTCGAAGCCCAGCCAACCATTCCTCCAACTCTCGATCAAACCGCTCATTCCGCCGAGTGGGCGCCCGATAACCGCTCTATGGTCCTGTCGGACTTCCGCAACGGCACACCAAACATCTGGTCATTGCCCGTTCTCGGCAACTCCCCCGAGCGGCAACTTACTCATTTCGCTTCCGGTGAGATCTGGGCCTTCCATTACACCCGCGACGGCAAATTCGTCGCCTACGCTCGCGGCAACAACCAAAGCGACGTGGTCCTGTTTACGTCGCAAAAGTAACAACCTTCTACATCGCGGTATCGCTCAAAATTGCTCAGTCTGGTCAACCGCGATGAACCTGCTTACATCTTCGCGGCTGACTTTTTCACGGAACCTGACGCCGGCGTAGCCGGTTTCGCAGCCTCAGGTTTTGGTCGCAATGCCGCCAAAAACTGCTCTGCCGGCAGTGTATTGATCACGTCCGCCTTCTCCAGCCAGCCGCGTCGCGCCGTCGCCACCCCGTGGCGAATAAATGGCAGATGCAGCGCATTGTGCGAGTCCGTCGAAATCACTACCTTCACGCCGCGCTGTTTGCACATGCGCAGATACACATCTTTCAAATCCAATCGGTCTGGATACGAATTGCATTCCATGGCCACGCCGTGTTTTGCGCAAGCATCCAGAATCTTCTCCATGTCGTAGTCCAATTCGTCGCGCCGCAAAATCATGCGCCCCGTAGGATGCGCGATGATCTGCGTGTACGGATTTTCAATGGCCGCCAGCATCCGCTCGGTCATCGCCGCGCGTTCCAGGTTAAAAAAAGAATGTATAGAGCAAACCACCACTTCTATCTGCGCCAGAAATTCGTCGGCGTAATCCAGCTTTCCATCTTTCAAAATATCCACTTCCGACCCGGCGAACACGCGTATCCCCAGTTTCTTCTTATTTACGTCGCGCAACGCTTTTAGGTGCTCCACCAATCGCGTTTCGTCCAGCCCATTTGTAATGGTCAAAGATTTGGAGTGGTCGGTAATGGCGATATATTCATGCCCCAGCCCTCTCGCAGCTTCGGCCATCGCCTCGATACTATGGCGGCCATCGCTCGCGGTAGTGTGCATCTGCAAATCGCCCTTGATGTCTTTCAGCTCCACAAGTTTCGGCAGCCGATGTTCCGCGGCGGCTTCGATCTCGCCGCAATTTTCCCGCAACTCCGGAACGATGAAGTCCAGCTTCAACTTGGTGTAAATCTCTTCTTCCGTGCGCCCCGCCACGCGCCTCCCAGATTTCAGCGTGGTCATCACATATTCGTTCAACGTGTAGCCCATATCGATGGCCCGGCCGCGCAGCTTCACGTTGTGTTCTTTCGAGCCGGTAAAATAAATCAGCGCCGCGCCGTAGCTATCTTTCTCAATCAGTCGCACATCCACCTGCAGCCCGCTGTCCAGCGTGAAGCTCACTTTATTGCCGCCTTTGGCCAGCACCTGATCGATTCGCGGGTATTTCAAAATGTGCTCCGCAATCACGTCGATCTCTTCCTGCGAGGTGTGCCCCTCCGCCAGAATCAGTAGAAAATCCAGATCCCCGATAGTTTCTTTGCACCGCCGCAACGAGCCCGCCGACGTGATGGACTCAATTCCCGCGCCCAGCTTTTGTATATAAGCAATAATTTCCGCCGCTGCAGGCTCGGCCTTGTCCGTCCTGAATCTTCCGATGGCGCGCTTGTGAACTTCCACGGCTTTCAAAATATTCTGCTCCGTCTTCTCACCGAAGCCCGGCAAATCCCGCAGCTTGCCCTCTTTCGCCAGCCGTTCCACGTCCGCGACCGTTGCCGCTTGAAAAGTCGACCACAAGAACGCAACTTTCTTCGGTCCCAGCGATTGCAATTGAATGACTTCCAGAAGGGTAGGAGGGAACTTCTTCAGCAGCTTCGCACGCAGCGAATAATCGCCAGTCTTCAGAATCTCTAGGATGTGCTCCGCCATGCGTTCGCCAATCCCCGGCAATTCCGTCAATTTTTCCGGGTCCTGTGCAATCTGCTCGATGGAGTCGTGCATCCCCCCAATCAATTCCGCGGTCTTCTCATAACTCCGGTAGCGCCCAATAATCGCCCCATCAATCTGCAGCAACTCCGCCGTCTCGCGCAAAATCCGCGCCACCGTCTTGTTATCCATCCCCACATTGTAAATCCATTACCGCGCTAACACACCCCAACGAAACACGGCGGGCACCCCACCGCGCGCAACCCATTCGCCGCCGTCATCGGCAGTCATGCACCCAAATCCTCGCGCACTGTAAGTTTTAAGGGTCGTGCTCTAACTTTACCGGTTGCGCTCTAAGCTCGTAGGTCGCGGCTTCAGCCGCGACATCAAAGTCGCTTCACTTTTCGGGCCTCAGCCCCTGAAGTGAGCTCTTCTGCAGAATATCTTGTAAGACTAATTCTCAGCCCCAAGCCACGTATCAAAGAGGCCCGGCAGGTTCAATGACATCTGCGAGATTTTAACTAAGCGCTGGTCTTCGATACGTTGGCAGCCTGTGGCCCCTTCGGCCCCTGAACAATCTCAAACTCCACCGGGTCCCCTTCTTGCAAGGTGCGATAGCCGTCACCGCTAATCGCTGAATAATGCACAAAAACATCCGGACCGTCATCCCGTCCGATAAAACCATATCCTTTCGAATTGTTAAACCACTTCACTATTCCTTGCACTAGGACGCCCTCCTGGCTCAGACCCAAATGTTTCTTTTTGCGCCGCAGGTGCAAGCCGCTGCAGCGACGCAATAAAAATAATTTGCGCGGAGTCTATCAGAATGAGTCGATGCGTCAAGAGGAGACTGGCGTTTGCTGTGCTCGAAAAGCTAAATAACCAATAAATTTGACATTAATAATTATTTATGTTCGTTAGCAAGGAAGCGCATGTAGTACAACAAACCAGCGATGGTCTTGCCGTCACGGATGATTCTTTTCTGAATCATTTGTTCCAATTCTTTCTGTGTGTACGCGCGGCTCTCAATTTTCTCATCCTCTTCGGGTTGCGCTATTCCTTCCGTTAACCCCTCAGCCAGCAAAATAAACATTTTCTCTTCCAGAAATCCTGGCGAAGCAAAAAAATCCAGAAAAATCCGGAAGTGTTTCGCCCGGTATCCGGTTTCTTCGATCAATTCGCGGGCCGCCGCTTTGCGCGGACTTTCTCCTTCATCAACGCGTCCGGCAACCAGCTCCCACAGAAATTGTCTCGCCGCGTGCCGGTACTGCCGAATCAACAGCACCCGCCCATCCGGCAGGACCGGCAGCACCACCACCGATCCGGAATGGGTAATCATTTCTCTGGTCGTCCGCACTCCGCCAGGTTCGATCAGTTCATCGCGGCGGATTCCAAACACCGGTCCCGTATAAATAATTTTGCTCCGAATGATCCGTGCCTTTTGCGCCTTGCGCTCTGTCATGGTTTCTCCGTTTATTCTGACATCATAACCGAGCGGCGGAATCTCGCCCGTCTCGGACAAACATAGTCTGCTAACGATCAGGGCATCACCCACACAATTGCGCCACTTGCGGCCCCGGCCTATACTTAGCGCGCCGCCATGATCGGACGTTTGCTGCCTTTCAGTTCTAAATTCGTCGCTGTGACGCTGCCCAAATGACCATCAACACCATCATTGTCGACGACGAAAAGCCCGCGCGCGACGAGCTCGCTTTCCTGCTAAAGAGTTTCCCCGAAATTAACCTCATCGGTCAGGGAAAAAATGGCGTCGAAGCCGTAGCCTTGATCAAGGAGCATCTCCCCGATCTCGTTTTTCTCGACGTAAAAATGCCTGGTCTCGACGGCTTTGGCGTGCTCAAAAAATTGGTCGAGCGCAAAATGAAAATGCCTCACGTGGTCTTCGCCACCGCCTTCGATCAATATGCGGTTCAGGCTTTCGATGTCAGCGCCGTTGACTACGTCCTGAAACCCTTCGATAAAGGTCGCCTCGCCAAAGCCATTAACCGTGCTCGCAAAATGCTGGAAACACAAACTTCCGCAACCGACCGTCTCGAGCAGTTGGTGAATCAACTGGAATCCAGCCGCCAGAATTCTTCGCCCCCCGCAAAGTTGCTCGTAAAATCGCAACAGCGTTTGCTGCTTGTCGACGCGGAAGATTTTATTTGTGCGTCCATCCAAGATGGCTTGATCTCCGTTACCGCGCGCGATGTCGAGGGCACTTCAAATTACCGCACGTTGGAAGAATTGAACGCCAGCCTCGACTCCGACGCCTTTTGGCGCCCACACCGCTCCTTCCTGGTCAACATCCACCACATTAAAGAAGTTGTGCCGTGGTTTAAATCCAGCTACATGCTGAAAATGAACGACAAAAAACAAACCGAAATTCCCGTGAGCCGTGTCCAGACAAAACGTCTCCGCGAATTATTCAAGCTCTAGCCGCGACTCGCACTTTCCATGTTTTGTGCCATCGACACATCAAGGAACCAATCGTATGCTTGAAAAGCTGTGGCTTGCGTACCTGCTTTTTTCCTCTTTTTTCCTGATCGGATTCTCCACTGCTTCCGCGCAAGAGCGCCCGCTCACCGCGCGCGAAGTTGTTCAACGCATCCAGGAACACGTCGGCGTCCCCTGGCAGAAAGAAACCGTCGACACTTTCAAAGCCGGCGATCCCGATACCAAGGTCACCGGCATCGCGGTCACCATGATGGCCACCTTCGACGTCTTGCAGCGCGCCGCCGCTTCAGGCGCAGTTCTGATCATCACCCACGAACCCACTTTCTATAATCATCTCGACCAGTTCACCGAAATCCCGCAAAAAGAAAACGACCCGGTGCTCGCCGAAAAATTAGCCTTTATCAAAGAGCACCATCTGGTGGTCTGGAGATTTCACGATCACTGGCACCGGCGCACGCCAGACGGCATCGAAGCAGGCATGACTCACGCCCTAGGTTGGGAACCGTACCAGGACAAACAAAATCAATACTTCTTCACCATTCCGGAAACTACGCTCGACAAATTAGCCGCCGTCCTGAAAGCGCGCCTCGAGCTTCACAGCATGCGCGTCGTCGGTGATCCCCAAATCAAAATAACCCGCGTAGCGCTTTCGCCCGGCGCTGCAGGCATGCAGCGAGAAATTGGCGCGCTCGAGAATCCCAACATTCAGTTGCTGATCACCGGCGAATCTCGTGAATGGGAAACCGTGGAGTATGCCGCGGACGCCGTCAGTGAAAAGAAAAACAAGGCCTTGATTGTTCTGGGGCACATCCCCTCTGAACAGGCCGGAATGGAAGAGTGCACCCGTTGGCTTAAAACTTTTGTCTCTGAAGTCCCGGTAAATTTTGTGCCCGCCGCGCAACCTTTCTGGTAATCAACGTCACGCCGCGTCGCGGCCGCCACACGAAATTTTAGAAGCTGTGCTTATCGCCGACCTGCCCCACAAGCTCCTCTGCGTTCTCGCCACGGGCCGGCTCCGCCAATACTGTGGCGCACATTCCCTCGTAAACTTCGCGCGCCCGCTCCAGAGCTTCCGCGATACTTCCGCAAATATTATTCTTTCCCACGTGCTCTTCAAATTCCGCCTGCTGCATGAGCTGCGCAGGCTGCTCGGGCGCGCCGCAAAGCAACAGCGCTTTATGCGCTTCATGAACCGCGTCCGCGAATTGCTCCAGGACCTGCAGCCCGGTCGCATCTATAGCGGTCATATTTCGCAGCCGCAAAATAATAACCGGCGGCAGTTCCGGCAATTTCTGTATGACTGTTTCCATTTTGTCCGCGGCCCCGAATAGAAACGGCCCATGAATCCGGAATATCGCCACGTACGGCGGGATCTCTTTGTCCTGCAAAATGTGCTGCCGCCCATGCTCCACGTAATCCTCAGTCACGCGCGAAATCTTCGTTGTGCTGGTCACCTTGCTGATGAACACCAGCGCGCCCATGATCATTCCCGCTTCCACCGCCACGGTCAGGTCCGCGAATACCGTCAACAAAAATGTCAGCAGCCAAGTTCCCACTTCCAGTTTTGAAAGCTTCAACAGTTCCGGAATCTCGCGCCACTCGCCCATGTTGTAGGCCACTACAAACAAAATCGCCGACAACACCGCCAGCGGTATGAATTTCGCCAGCCGGGCAGCGAACAACAGAATCGCCAGCAAGGTTAGCGCGTGAGTCATGCCCGCCACCGGAGTCCGCGCGCCGGCGCGGATGTTCGTCGCTGTTCGCGCAATTGCTCCGGTAGCCGGCAAACCGCCAAACAGTGGCGACACAATGTTCGCGATCCCTTGCGCCACCAGCTCCACGTTGGGATTGTGTTTCTCCCCGCTCATCCGATCGGAAACCACCGCCGACATCAGCGATTCGATCGCGCCCAGCATCGCCACGGTAATCGCCGGTCCAATCAGCGGCCGCAGATGACTGAAATGGAACGCAGGAATATTCAGCGTCGGCAATCCCGAAGGTATCCCGCCGAATCTGGTCCCGATGGTCTCCACCGGCAACTTCAACGCCCACACTAAAGCGGTGCCCACAAATAACGCCACGATATATCCGGGCACTTTCGGCAGGCGGCGCACACAAAAAAGAATTACGATCAGCGCCCAGATTCCTAACAACGTTTCGGTATAAGAAATGGTGCCGAAGTTTCTCGCCAGCGTTTCCAGCCGCGCCCAGAATTCTCCCGGTACGTGGTCAACTTTCAATCCGAAAAAATCCTTGATCTGCGTGCTGGCGATAATCACCGCGATTCCGTTAGTGAACCCCACCACCACCGGCCGCGGAATAAATTTAACCGCCGTTCCCAGGCCCGTCGCGCCCAGTACCACCAAGAAAACGCCGGCCATCAACGTACACAAATAAAGCCCTTCAATCCCGTAGCGCGTCACGATGCCGGCTACCACGACAACGAACGCTCCAGTGGGCCCGCCGATCTGCGTCGCCGATCCTCCGAGCGCTGAAATTAAAAATCCCGCGATCACCGCGCAATACAGTCCCAATTGCGGCGGAACGCCCGAAGCAATGGCGAACGCCATGGCCAGCGGCAGCGCCACCAGGCCAACGGTGACGCCCGCAAGCAGGTCCGCCGCGAACTGTCTTCACGAATAATTTCGCAGCACCAGGAAAGACTTGGGAGCCCAGTCTTTGAATTCAACCATCGCTATCTATCTCGATCTTCAAATTGACATTTTACTTTACTGAGCAACGTCGCGTAGGAAGGCATATCGCAGTCGCCTAACCATTCTTTCATCCGCCACAGCCACGCCCCACTATTTTTCTGCCGCAGATTCCAAACCCGTTACGGGATTCGGCTTGTGTCGTTTTACTTTCAGCGAAACAGCATCAGCGGCGAGTCCATCTATTTAATTTGCTCCAAGTGACTCCTAACAAGGATCACGCATCGAAATACAGGTGCACACCTCTCAAATTCTTCAGGCTTGGGGAAAAATTCTTAAAGGCGAACGCCCCGCGCTTTCCATTGAAATCACACGCGAATGCCCGCTGCGCTGCCCAGGTTGTTACGCCTTCGATGACGCGCATCTCGGCGGCGGCCAGACCCTCCGTGACCTGAACGATCGTAAAGGACAATATTTAATCGATGGCGTTCTGGAAGTCGTGGATGATTTGAAACCGTTGCATCTTTCTATTGTGGGCGGCGACCCGCTGGTCCGTTATCGTGAACTCGAATCGCTCGTTCCGCTTTTGCTGGCGCGCGGCATCCACGTGCAGATCGTGACCAGCGCATTCCGGAAAATGAGTCCGGACTGGGCGCATCTCGAAAAACTGAATATCGTCGTATCCATTGACGGCTTGCAGCCTGAGCACGACAAGCGGCGCGCCCCCGCGACCTACGAGCGCATTTTAAAAAATATTGCCGGCCAAAACGTCACCATTCACAGCACCATCACCGCGCAGATGATGAAGCGCCCCGACTATCTCGAAGAATTTCTGAATTTCTGGACTCCTCGCCCGGAAATTAAAAAAGTTTGGTTCAGCTTATTCACTCCGCAAATCGGCGACCAGCTCCCGGAAATGCTCAGTAAGGAAGAGCGCTCCCGCGTGATCCAGGAAATGGCGCTGTTGCGAAGACAGTTTGCCAAGCTGGATATGCCCGAGGCCGTGATTCGTCAGTTCGCCACGCCGCCACAAAATCCCGAAGACTGTGTGTTCGCGCTCACCACGCAAACACTGTCCGCTGATCTGCAAACAAAAATCACGCCCTGCCAGTTCGGCGGAAATCCCGATTGCGCCGCCTGCGGCTGCATCGCCTCCATGGGCTTGGCCTCCATCGCCGCCCATAACTTAGGAGGCGTGCTGCCCGTTGGCGCAATTTTCAAAGCCTCCATCGCCGTTGGCCAATGGCGCGCCCGTGCGCAATCATCGAGATCGACCGCTGTCATCCCAACTGGGTTTTCAAATCTCGCAAAGCCTACGCCGGCACATGGACCCTCGCAGCTCACAACGATTCAGGCCACAGAAACATTTCCGCATCTCCCCCTAGACACACCTCCAGTGCTGCAATCCAGCGAGAAGATCTGCATCAGCAAATAATAAGTACTCGAACCCTTATTGAGTTTGCGGCGTGTCCGTCACGGGCGGCCTCGCAAATGTGAACGGCTCCGCCAATATAAACTCCACCCGGCTATTCGCTTTCATTTCCACCTTCGGCGCGGAAAACGCGGCGATCACCGGCCCCGCGGCAGATCCTGCCGGACCTGCGACGCCTGTCGCACTGCCGCCGAGATGTTCGCCGGATTTCGCCTCGGCTTTAGCTTTAGCGGCGCCTGCACCTTGGCCCCGCACTTCCGGGTCGCTCTCAACGCCCAGCCTGCGGCCATTTACCACCAGGCTGATCAGCTCAAGTCGAACCTCCGCCTTGCCATGTATGTGCCCGCCCTTCTTATCTTCGGCCATGCGCACATGCGCTTCCGTTCCCCGCGGAATCACCACTTGATCGTGAACCAGCACCGAAGGATCCACGATGCCGGTAAAAATATCTCCAGTATGATTTTTGCTGGAATTAATCTCGTCCGCGATGCGCACCGAAATTATCGTGTCTGGCGGCAGCGTTACGCGTTCACCTTCTGCGGGAGCATCTGATCCGCGCTCATCTCTCCGCGCTCGATCGTCATCCGGTCTTCTGGTATCGTCGCGCCGCGGATAGTCGGAGCTTTGCGGCTGGCCAGCTTGCTGCCTACTATTGTCCTGCGCGATCGCCGCGTGCAATTCGCTCTGCCGAGAAGTTTGCGCACCCGCACGATCAGCCGCGCTGTCTGCAAACAAAACCATTGCGCCTATCACCACGAATGCCGCAGAAATCTGTCCGTTCATTATTCCCCCTCGTGGAAATCTGAATACTTTCCGAGCGGCGGGACTTGCCGCTACCTGTTTTCAGTTGGATGCCCTTACACCCCCAATCGTGTGCAATCAGCTATAGGAGTCACTCCATCGGAATCGCGATGCTCGATTCCTCGCGGCTAACGGTGTGGGCAGTCACCGTCACATGACCTTTTACGGTGCCAGCATCATTCTGACGTGCAGCATCGCCTGCCGTGACCGTGATTTTCGCCCTTTGCGAACCGCCCAAACTAAAATCTACTACGGAGGCATTCTTCGCATTGCCAGTATCCACGGAGCAGGTGCTGCCCGGAATTTCCACCGCGCAAGCGAGAAATACAAATCCCGTTTCGCCTACGGAGCGCAGTTCAAGCACAGTGCTGCTGCCCGCGCCGCTAACACTTGCTTTCAGCGGCGATGCGCTCATCTTCGGCGCGTCCACGCGACTCGCTTTGTAAACCCGGACGTAATCCACAACCATCTCCGCAGGGCTCGGCGTAGTGCTATTCGGCGGTCCCGGCCAGTCGCCTCCGACAGCCAAATTCAGCAGGAAGTAAAAAGGTGCATTGAACACCCATCGCCCGCCGGCGGGCACATCCGCCGCCGTGCGAATGAAAAATGGCTTGCGCCAATCGTCCACATACATCTGCACCATGAACGGCGACCATATCGCTCCATACACATGACAAGCCGGCGTCGAATCATCGATGCGCTGTCCATTTGGAAACGTAAATATCTCCGTAAGACTAAACCGCCCTTTCTCCGAAGTGCTCGGCCCGTGAATCGTCGATTCAACTTTCGTTGGCCCCAGTCCCACCGGTCCCGAGCCGCCAGACTCCGGAATATTTTCCATGATGTCGATCTCGCCGCCAGCCGGCCAGTTCCCGGCAGTCCCCAGCATCCAGAACGCCGGCCACAATCCCGCGCCCACCGGAAGTTTTATGCACGATTCCATCCGCCCATATTGAAAATCTTTTAGTCCCAGAGTTTTGAATCGCGCGGAAGTCCACGACCCAGTCGGAGCGGGCTCTCCGCTGACTTTCGTCGCGCGAATAATTAAATGCCCATGACCGTCCTGAAACGCATTGGGATGTTTCGCATCACACGGCACGGGAGTAGAACTGCCTGGCGCACAATAAACTTCCAGCTCGTGATTGCCCCATCCGGTTCCGCCAACATCAAAAGTCCATTTGCTCGCATCAGGTGCAGCGCCAATTTCTGTAGAGTTGAATTCGTCGCTCCACACCGGCTCTCCCCACGCCTGCGCGCTCCCCGCAGCCGCAAATCCCACGCCCATGAGTGCCGCCGCGGTCGCGATCCGTCCCATCATTCCAATCGCATACCGGAAAATAGTTGAAGCCGTTGATCCTGTTTGTCGCTTCACTGCTTTATTTTTCACGGTTAGTTTCTCCACCGTCCACTGTGTTTCACGGAGTGCCGCCTGAATCGCGCACCAACAAAACTGCACCAAAACTTTGCCCTTTGTCCTGTACTACTTCTGTACCCGCGTCCAGTATCGGCCCACCCTCGGAATCATAAGCTCTGCCCAGTCGACGCCGTATCTCAGAAGCTATCGTCGCCCTCTTGGCCCCCGGTTCCCGAGAGTATCGAACGCAAATAGAAAAGTCACAACGTCACCGCTGCGCAACCGTTCCTTTTCTATTCGACACCGGGGGACAAAAACGCCACGCACCATTTTCCTTGCGACTGTTTTGCTGGCCACCACATTGCTCGCGATCACTATGTACCTTGGCGCTCAATCCGCCTCCGAAGCTCCCGCAGGATTTGACAGCCAAACCAACGGCACTGTCTCGCAGAGTGCCATGGATATCGCCGCCGGAATTTTCAGCGAGATAGAAACACCCGAAAAAGGTTTAGGCCCCATTTTCAACGCCACCTCTTGCGCTGACTGCCACCAGAACATGGCCATGGGTGGCGGCGGGCAGACCACCGTGCTGCGCGCTGGCCACGTTTCCCGCGGCGAACATTCGCGCGACAATTATCTTCACGATTCCAAACGTCGCAGTGACACCAACGGCAGTTCCGGAACATTCACCGCCGCTACCGCTATACTAACCAACGGCGACGCCATTCCTGACCGCTCGCTCATTAATCAGCGCGCCATCTGCGCCGACGCGCAATCGCACGTTACCGCCGCTGAAAATATCAGCACCCCGCGCCTGTCCCTCAGTGTGCTCGGTGATGCGTTCGTCGAAGCCGTTCCTGACGCCACATTCCTAGCACTGGCAAAACAAAACGGTGGCGAAGCCATCATGGTTCCGGTCCTCGAATCGCCCAACACTTCAGAAGTCGGCCGCTTCGGCTGGAAAAATCAACACGCCAGCCTTTTCAGTTTTGCGGGAGATGCGTATTTCAATGAAATGGGCATCACCAACGAACTCTTCCCTGACGAAGCCACCACCACATGCGAACCCGCCGGCGTACCTCATCCCAATGATGTCGACCACGATCTCGTCAATTTGACCCTCTTCATGCGCGCCACAAAAGTTCCTCCGCGCGGCCCCATCACTTTGGCGACGTCGAAATTGATTGATTCGCCTCAATCTCGCACAGGGCCCACCCATGGCGTAGGCACAAACCTCGATTGTCATGAGTCGTGACTCATGGTACGTTACCGTTCATATCGTAAAGGCGCTCTCCAGCTTATTGGCTGTCACCTGATTCGGCGGGTCACGGTGACGAAGTACATCCTTATCGTAGACGACAGCGAAATAATCCGCTTGGCGACCCGTCATTTCCTCGAGAGCCAATCGGGGTTCAAGGTCTGTGGTGAAGCTGTGGATGGAATTGACGCGCTCGAGAAAGCCAGCCACCTCAATCCCGACCTGATTATTCTTGATATCGCCATACCACGCATGATAGGCATCCGGTACATTCTGGCTCGCAGCTCGCGAGCAGTCTGCAGGCCGTTCATCCTGTTTACCTGGTATGCCGACGCTGTTCAGCCTGAGGACATTGAGGCGGCCGGCATCAGCGCGGTAATCTCTAAAACAAATCCCGCCGCGCTGCAAAGTCACGTCCATAGCCTACTTGCCGTCGCATGAACTGCAAGTGCCGCGCCAACAGTACTCAAGCGAAATCTAATTCGATTTCATCCACGTAGCACCAACCCCAGTCTTCCCCTGGCTCAAAAGACTTTATGATCGGGTGCGTGGTTTTATGAAAGTGTTTTGTGGCGTGCTTGTTTTTAGAACTGTCGCAACAGCCTACGTGGCCGCACTCCAGGCACAATCGCAGATGCACCCAGGTGTCGCCCATTTTCAAACACTCTTCGCAGCCCTGCGGCGTTTTTGGCTTTACCGGCCGTATCTGATCGAGATGAGTGCATTCCGCCATGTTTTTCCTCCTCGATAAAAATTAAACCGATTCGAGGTAATTCGCCTGTTCAACTGGGGCCGATTCTACACCCGCTACACTGGTGAATCTTCGATTGTATTGTAGGTCGCGGCTGTATTGGAGGTCGGCGACTGTATCGTAGGCCGCGGCGTATTGTAGGTCGCGTTCGAATTGTAGTCCGGCGACTGTATTGGATGTCGCGGCTTTTAGCCGCGACATCCAAAGTCGCTTTATCCTTTGGGCTTTAGAGTGTGTGTGAAGACTCACTTTTTGTAGGCTATGACCGCAATGTATTGTGGAGGGTGAAATACCTCTTTCAATAAATTGTGGCAAAAACGAGTTCTCACGCAGACTCTTCAGCCCCTGAGGTTGGTCGGAGTCACTCGTGCGAGCCCGAGCGTTGTGCAAGAATGGCGCGGACCTGACCGAGCGCATGCTGGCGGCAATTGACTTCGCGCTTCAAAAAAGGACGCATACGTGAATCGCACAATCGCTTCGCTGGTCCTGCTGTGTCTCCTATTTGCGAACACCACTTCGGCGCAAAGCAACTCAAGCGCGCAAAGCGCGGACGCCGAAAAACAAAAGTCCCTATGGACCAAACTCGAATTCACCATTAACGAGATTGATCGCAATCTCGATGGCGTACTTGGCGTCGCCATTGAAGATCTGAGCACCGGTCAGAAATTCCTGCTGCGCGCAGATTCCGTTTTTCCCCAGGCCAGTTCCATCAAGATCGCCGTGCTCGCCGAGCTTTATCACCAGGCGCAACTGTCCGCGCAGAGCACATCAACCAAGGCAAAATTGACGGACCTCTACACCATGCGCGCCGCTGATCTGGTTGCGGACAGCGACATCATGGGCGGCCTGACGCCCGGAGTCACGCAGCTCACCAATCGCGATCTCGCCACCATGATGGTGGCCGTCAGCGACAATGCGGCCACCAATGTCCTCATCGATCGCCTCGGCATGGAGAATGTCAACGCGTTGCTCGATAGTCTCGGTCTGCACAACACCCGGCTACGCCGCAAAATGATGGACGTAAAGGCCGCCCCGGAAGGCCGCGAAAACATCTCCACGCCCCTCGAAATGCTCACGCTGCTTGAAAAAATTTATCAGGGCAAAGTGTTAGACAAAGAAATGACCGCGGACTTTTTCAAAATGCTCAGCACCCACAAGGCTAGTTTCATTCCGCGCGACCTGCCCGATGGCCTGCAAATCGCCAACAAACCAGGCGAACTCGAAGCCGTTCGCGCCGATTCAGGCATCGTCTTCCTGCAGAATCGCCCGTACATCATCTGCGTCATGACTACCTATCTGACTCGCGAGCGCGACGGGGAAGGGGCCATCGCCAAAGTTTCCGGGGCCGCGTACCGTCTCTTCGACCGTCTGGCCCGCTCCTCGCCATACGGCCGCGTCATCTCCGAGCGCAACTCCGCAGCTCCAAAGTAAAGATTCAGCAGATATGTGTCGGATGCTTCGCCGCTACTGATGCGACTGCGATTGTGAGAACTAGTTATCTTCTGCTTATCCGGTTGTTTCAGCAAACCGCTAGCTGTAGTGTGGGGGAATGCCTCGGCCGCCGTTTCCCAAAACTTTGCGCGAATTCCAATCGAGGTTTGCCAACGAAGAAGCCTGCCAACAGTATTTGGCCGCTTGCCGCTGGCCGGATAGCTTCGTGTGTCCGCGATGCGGGAACCGGCGTGCCTATGAACTGAAACCCAAACGTTGGCAGTGTACCGGGTGTCGCCACCAAGTTTCGCTGACAGCGGGGACAATCCTACATAACACGAAAACGCCGTTGACGGTTTGGTTTTGGGCCGCCTACCTGATGACCACCGATAAGCGCGGTGTCTCTGCGCTGCTCTTGCAGTATCAGCTTGCTCTACCACGTTATGAAACGGCGTGGATGATGCTCCACAAGTTCCGGCGGGCTATGATCAACCTGGCACGCGAGGCGTTGCGAGGCGAAGTGGAAGTTGATGATACGTGGGTTGGGGGTACTCAGGCTGGTTTGCGGGGAAGCCGGCAACTCAAGGGCCGCAGAGCGGCGCTGGTCCTAGTTGCCGTAGAGAAACGGGGCCGCGCCACCGGGCGGTCATCCCGGATTTCAAGAGCGGCACTCTGGTCGCATTCCTTAAACAAAACGTGGCGCCAGATTCAACGGTATACACCGACGGTCTCAAAAGCTTCACTGGGTTGCAAGAAGCTGGGTTCCAACACGTGCCTCGCAGCCAACCGCTGCGAATCGACCTGCGTAAAGGCGCAAAGTCCGTGGTGCCTTTGGCAGACCGCGCGATCGGCAACCTGCCGCAATGGCTGATCGGAACTTATCACGGTGTGAGCCGCGATCAACTCCAAGTCTATCTCGACGAATTCGTCTTTCGCCACAACAGGCGGAAGCAACCCATGGCCGCGTTCCAGACGCTGCTCGGCCTCGGAACCGGGCAAAAACCCACGCCCTATCGAGGGCTGACCACAATCTATGGTGGTTTGCTGAAACAACCGGATAAGCAGAAGTTATCTAATCTCAAACGCTAAAAGAAAGTTCGCGCCTAAAACAAAGCCGTAGGCCGCCGCTCCCACCTCTTGCTTTTCTCTTTAGCGATCCCTTCGACATCCTTCACATAGGCTCCCGCCTGCGTCAGAACATGATGCAGATCGTTCCCCAAACTGATAAATGTAAATCCCTTCTCCAAAAATTCCCCCACCCGCGCGGTACCAAACAAAAATACCCCCAAAATTATTTCCTTCTTGCGCGCTTCCGCGATCAGCTTCTCCGTCGCCGCACCCAGTTCCGGCGAAGTATACATCAGTGGAAATTCATACTTTTCATACAAGCCCATGGACATGCACAAATCGTTCTGTCCCAGGAAAAGAATATCCACGCCCGGCACCGCCGCGATCTCTTTCATATTTTCAATGCACGACGCGGTCTCCACCTGCAGCGCCACAATTAAATTATCGTTGGCGTTGCCTGCATAGCCCAGCAGCCCCGCTTTGTTCATGCTGCGCTGCGGAAAATAAACAGAACGCGTCCCCGCGGTCGGGTATTTTGTACAGCTCACCGCCTGCCGCGCCTCCTCCGCCGTATTTATATACGGAACCAACACGCCATCGGCGCCCAGATCCAGCGCCTGCTGAATCCCCGGCCGGTCGCTGTAGCCGCCCACGCGCACCATCGATTTCGCGCCGCCGCTGGCGATCGCCGTCAGCATCGCCGACAATTTCTCATAACCCATCGGCCCGTGCTGCGTATCCACCAGCAGCCAGTCGTACCCGCTGTGCGCTAATTGCTCCGCCACCGTAGGGCTATGCGAATTCAAAAACAATCCCAGCTTCGGCTTCCCCTCGCGCATTTCCTTCTTAAACTCTGCTCCCGTCACCACATCCGCCATCGTGTTCTCCTTGGTATTTAAATCATGCGTTGCAAATTTACTGAATCGGGAGAGTGAAGCGACTCTGCGCAACAGACGTCTTCAACCGCAATGCCCGTGAGGCGGCCTCAATATCATCCTTGTTACAGAGGTCCAGCAAACTTCTCAAATCTTGCTCGCTGGTCAACACGTGAAATTCTTTGGTGGGTGCAAAATATACGAGTGTGTGCTTTCCTGCACCGACCAGATTCAACATGTTCTTTAGTGTCCCCTTGCTCTTCGCATCCCACAACATCAAGCCGCATTGCGCTGCTTCTGACATAACCGCATCTTTCGCGGAGTAGTAGCTGAAGTCTCTCCGCTGGTTCGGCGGATCAATTCTGCGTATCGGCCAGTCTCCCACGTTTATTGCGGCACTGTTCCATGCAGTACACCACCACCTTGGTGTAATGCTGCTTTGCAAAGTAACATGTGGACGTGCAGAGCGTAAGCGTCAGTCCAGGGCCGTGCAATCGTCGCGGTTTAATCTCAAGGCTCACTAATCTATCCTTGAGGAAACAGTTCAAATGCTTTTCTGAGCTGCGCCAGTCCTCTAACTCGTTATTCCTGAACCCTTAACTTCACCAGAAAATCAAAGTCTCCGCTGGGCGATAGCGGCAAATCTCCCAATTCCTTCTGATGTACCGACACTGCATCCACAAACCACAGCGGCAAATACGGCAAATCCGTGGCCAGAATTTTCTGCGCTTCGCTGCACAGCGCTTTGCGCTTCTCGCGATCCATTTCCACCCGAATCTGATCCGTCAGCACATCCATTCGTGGATTTCGGTAGTGCCCGCGGTTCGCGCCGTCCGGTGGAAACCGCTTCGAGGAAAACAAATATTCAAAAACGTCCGGATCGTTATTCGCGCCTACCCAGCGAAACAGATTGATCTCAAAATTTCCCTTCACCAGATCCGAAAGCAGCGTCGCGGCCTCCAGCGAACGAACCTCCAACGCGACCCCAACATGCCGCCATTGCTCCTGCAGCGCCGCGCCAATCAACCGCGCCTGCTCATCAGTCGACGTCTTCAGCATCAGGTGCATGCGCACGCCATTTTCTCTTCGTGGAAATCCCGCCGCGTCCAGCAACGCTTCAGCCCGCGCGGTGTCCAGCGAGTAGGTCGTCACGCTGGGCTCGTACGCCCAGTGGTTCGGCGGCATAACCCCGTTCGCGATGCGCGCCTGCCCGTGCAACAAATAGCGAATCAGCGTTTCGCGATCGGTGGCATATGCCAGCGCCTGCCGCACTTCGCGCCGCTCAACAATCGCATTGTTCATGTTGAATCCCAGGTACGCGAGGTTCGTACCCGGCCGCTCCGATACGCCCAGCTCCGGCCGACGCGCCAACACCGGCACGAGGTCCGGCGACAGGGAACTAATCTCCAAGTCCGCCGACCCTTTGCGTAATTCCAGCGCGCGCACAATCGCGTCGGGCACCACGCGCGCGCGCAATCGAGAAATGCCCGGCGCGCCGCCAAAATAATCCGCATTCGCACCCAACACCACTTCGTCATCCTGCGCCTGGCTCACCAACCGGAACGGCCCGGACCCAATCAACCCTCGCGAAAAATCCGCTCCGGCACTCGCCGGAACAATCCCGATCGCTGGGCGCGACACGCTCCACAAAAATGACGCATACGCCTCCTTCAAATGAAAAATCACCGTCCGCGCATCCGGCGCTTCTATATTCGCAATCATGCGAAAGGCCCCGCGTTTCGGCGAGCGGTTCGCGGTATTCAAAATAAAATCGAACGTAGCTTTCACGTCGGCGGCCGTAAGTGCGCTGCCATCGTGAAACCGCACGCCTTGCCGCAAGTGAAAAATGTAAGTCAACGGGTCCGACGCATCCCACGACTCCGCCAAATCCCCGCGCAAATTCATCTGCTCGTCGCGCTCCACCAGGCTACTAAAAATCAGCCCATCCAGATGCTGCGACTGCCCGTCGGTCGCAAATCGCGGATCCAGATTAGTGGGATTCGATTCAATCAGCAGGGTAAGCGATGACCGGTCAGCCGTCGCAGTGTGCGAACAACCGCCCAGCGTAATCAAGACGAAACCGCCAATCAACACGTAGCTGCGCCTAACCAACGCAACGTACGACAGGCTGCAACGCACAGCCATCAAGCAACCACCAGTCATCCCGACCGATGCGCGCCGACGCTTTTTCCTCTTCTTCGCTCCTGCGAAGAAGTCGGCCCGCGGAGCGGAGGGATCTCTCCTCGTTCTATCGCGCAAGCCTCTCATCAGTCTCGTAAGCAGCCCACACATCATCGTGCGCCCGCATAAGAGACTTTCCCCAAAATCGCCGGCCCGCTAGCACCCGTAGCGGAAAAAACATTCCCCGCTCGCTGGTGAAAAGTTTCATAAGCAAGCAGCGCAAACGCAAAAGCCTCCTTGGCTTCCTCCGGCACGCCCAGCCGAGAAGAAGAAAGCACCTCAATCCCCGGTAATGCCGCAGCCAGTTGCGCCATGATCAATGGATTGCGCGCGCCCCCGCCCGAAACAATCAGTTGATCCAACTTTGTTTTGGGCGTGACGAAGCGGTTCAGTGCATCCACCACCGACAGCGCCGTAAAAATTGTCACGCAGCGAATCAAATCGTTCGGCTTCGCTCGGTATCGTCTTCCCAGCGCGAGCACGCGCTTCATATAAGCGCCGCCATAATATTCACGCCCCGTCGATTTCGGCGGGGCCTTTTTCAAATATGGATCGCGCATTAATTCATCCAGCAGCGCCGGAATCGCCCGCCCCGCGAGTGCCATCCTCGCGCCGCCATCAAACTTTTTTCTTCCACGAGTGAAGTGCGCCACCAGCGCATCAATCAGCATATTTGCTGGCCCGGTATCGAACGCAAATACCCGCTCCCTAGCCGCGCCGGCTGGAATAACCGTAACATTGGCAATCCCGCCAAGGTTCAGCGAGGTCCGCCCCAGTTTCCCATCGCTATATAGAAGATAGTCCGCGTACGGCACGAGCGGTGCGCCTTGCCCTCCGATAGCCATATCTGCGGGACGAAAATCAGCTACCGTGGTAACTCCGGTTTGCGCAGCGATCACTGCGGCTTCGCCAATCTGCAAAGTTGAAGCTACCCGCCCACCTAAATAAGGCACCGCGCTACCCTGGTGGAAAATCGTCTGCCCGTGGCTGCCAATTAAATCCACCGACGCCATCCGCACGCCAAAGCGTTTGCAAGCAGTCTTCGCCGCCTCCGCAAACAATTGTCCCAGCTGAAAATTAAGCTGGCTCAATTCCCCGGCTGTAATCGCCCGCTGTTCCGCCACGCGCAGAATCTCGGCGCGTACTTGCGCAGGAAATTTCACCGCTGTGTGATTCACCAGCCGCGCCTTCGCCCGCGGCGGCACCCCAGAAATGTTCGCGAGCGCAATATCAATTCCATCCGCAGAGGTTCCAGACATGAGTCCCAGCACGAGCATCCCGCGTTTCTTCCCGCGAACGCTCATGAAATCTGCTTCTTCAATTTTGCCAAAAGATTCAACGCGTCCAGCGGCTTCAGTTGATCCAGGTCGGCCCCGCGCAATTTCTCAATCACTTCACGATCCAACGCCGTAAACAAAACTGCCTGGTCCCCGTTGTGACTGCCACTCCCGTTCACGCCCGGCGACAGCGTCTCACTCAACTCATGCTCATTCTGCTCGTGCCTCGAAAGCACTTCGCGAGCGCGTTCAATGACGCTGCGCGGCAGCCCCGCAAGTCGCGCCACTTCGATGCCATAACTCTTGTCCGCGCTTCCGGGCTCCACGCGCCGCAAAAACACAATTTCATTCGGTGTTTCTTTCACCGACACGTGCACATTTTTCACCGCCGAAAGCAAATCCGCCAATTCCGTCAATTCGTGATAATGCGTAGCGAACAGCGTTCGCGCGCCCGTGTGCTTCTGTAAATGCTCCACCACCGCCCAGGCGATGGACAATCCATCAAACGTTGAAGTCCCCCGTCCCACTTCGTCCAGCAGTACCAGGCTTGCCGGCGTCGCGTGATGCAAAATCGCCGCCACCTCGCTCATCTCCACCAAAAATGTTGACCGCCCCCGCGCCAGATTGTCGCTGGCTCCAATGCGCGTAAAAATTCTGTCCGTGACCGGCAACTTCGCCTGCCGCGCCGGCACGAAACATCCCATCTGCGCCATCAACACAATCAGCGCGGCCTGCCGCAAGTAAGTCGACTTGCCTCCCATGTTGGGCCCGGTGATCAGCAACAATTGCTGCCGCTGCGATTCGAGATACAAATCATTCGGCACAAAACGCTCGCCGCGTTGGCGCAGCAACTCCTCAATCACCGGGTGACGCCCGTCGACAATCAGCAACTCCCCGGTTGCATTAAATTCCGGCCGGCAATACCCGCGCTCCGCAGCCAGCTTCGCAAAGGAAGTCAGCACATCCAGTTGCGCAATCGCGCTGGCTGTCACGCGCAGCCGCGCCGCATGGGCCGCGACTCCCGAACGCAATTCCACAAATAGCCGGTTCTCAATCTCCGCAATGCGTTCGTCCGCCGCCAGAATCTTCCGTTCGTACTCTTTTAATTCCGCGGAAGTGAAGCGCTCGGCGTTCACCAGCGTCTGCTTGCGCTCATAATCCGCCGGCGCAAGATGCAGGTTCACTTTGGAAATCTCGATGTAGTACCCAAAAATCGAATTAAATCGAATCTTCAGCGATGCGATACCAGTGCGCCTTCTCTCCCGCTCTTCCATCGCAGCAATAATTTGTTTGCTGTGCTGGCTCAAGTCGCGCAGTTCGTCCAGCTCTCCATCAAACCCGCTGCGAATCATTCCCGGCGTGGTCGCTAGCGCGGGTGGCTCGTCGGCAATCCCTCGCTCCAACCGTTCGCGCACATCGCTCAGTTCATCGATTTCGCTAAAAATGCGGCGCAACAATTCGCTGCCGCCCGCAGGTGGCGGAGTCAAAAAATTCTTAAGCAAAGGAAGTCGCGCTAGCGATTTGCGCAACGCCACCAGTTCCCGTGGAGTTGCCAGCCCCAACGTAACGCGGCTGGTAATCCGTTCGAGATCGAGAATGCCTTTTAATTCCTTGCGAATTTCCCCGCGCACCATGGTCTGCTGTACCAGGTTCGCCACAGCATTTAATCGCGCTTCAATCGCCACGGGATCGATCAGCGGCCGCATCATCCACGACCGCAACAGCCGCGCGCCCATTCCGGTCACCGTCACATCCAGCGCCGCGATCAGCGTCGTAGGCCCCACGCGCCCGCTCTCTTCGGTAAAAATCGGATTGATCAACTCGAGGTTGCGCACCGAAACCGGATCCAGCACCAGGGCATTCTGTTGTTCGTAATAACGCACGCCATCAAGATGCCGTAGCGCCTCCACGCTATGCGCATCGTCTCCGCGCGCTGCGTTTTCGCGCAGGTAATGAATGATCGCGCCAGCGGCCGCCAGCGATTGCCTGTGCCCGTCCAGTCCAAAACCGGTCAACTCCGCCACGCCAAATTGCTCCCGAAGAATTCGTTCCGCGTAGTCGTGCTGGAAAATCCATTCATCAAGCCGCGACTCAACGCCCCCGGTCCCATCCAGTAGGGAAGTCTTCGCGGTTTCAAATAATTGTTGGGGACGAGGCAGCAACGTTTCGCGCGGCCTAAGCAGTTGAAGTTCATCGCGTAGCCCTTCGGCCGCGCCAGCCCCCGTAAACTCCGTCGCCTGGAATTCGCCGGTGGACAAATCCACATACGCCATTCCCAATGTGCCCGCGGCGTCTTTCGCTACCGCCGCCAAGAAATTATTTTCGCGCGCTTCCAGCACCGCGCCATCTGTCGCGGTTCCCGGCGTGATGACGCGCACCACTTCGCGTCGCACAATTTTTTTGCCCGGACCCGGCAACTCCATCTGGTCGCAAATGGCAATTTTGAATCCCGCGCGAATCAACCGCGCGATATACCCGTCCGCCGCGTGATAAGGAACGCCACACATAGGGATGGGCTGGCCCTTTTCCCGATTTCTGGACGTAAGCGTGATTTGCAATTCGCGCGCGGCGATGATCGCGTCTTCATAAAACAGCTCGTAGAAATCGCCGAGGCGGAAAAGCAGCAGCGCGTGCGGATACCGCGACTTAATCCCCTGATACTGCTGCATGAGCGGAGTGGTAGCTTCGATCATGGCCGTATGCGGCACCTCGCGCGCCACCCTCGCGGCGCACGCGTTGCTCTCCCACGCTGCGCAAGCGCAGACAAACTCCGCGCAAATCCCTCGTCGCGATTCACTCGCGGATTCCCGATTGCGTCAGCACGAACGCATAATCCAGCGCCACTTCGCGCAAATAATCGTATCGACCCGAAGCGCCGCCATGTCCCGCGCCCATATTCACCTTGAACAGCAGCGGATTTGTGTCCGTCTTCATGGCGCGCAACTTCGCCACATACTTCGCGGGCTCCCAGTACATCACCTGGCTGTCGTTCAATCCCGTTTTCACCAGCATCGCCGGGTAGGCACAGCGCGTCACATTGGTATACGGACAATACGATTTCATGACCCAATAATCTTCGGCCACCTGCGGATTGCCCCACTCTTCATATTCGCCCACGGTCAGCGGCAGGGAAGCGTCCAACATAGTGTTCAACACATCCACGAACGGCACATGTGAAATTGCCGCGTGAAATAAATAAGGACGCAGATTTACGACCGCGCCGATCAGCAGCCCGCCGGCACTTCCGCCTTCGATCGCTAATTTTTCAGGCGACGTATAGCGTTTCGCGATCAAAAATTCCGCCGCGGCAATAAAATCCGTGAAGGTGTTCATCTTCTGGCGCATCCGCCCCGCATCGTGCCAGGGCTTGCCCAATTCGCCACCGCCGCGAATATGCGCGATCGCAAAAACCACGCCGCGGTCCAGCAAGCTCAGTCGATTCGAGCTGAACGTTACCGGAACAGAAATGCCGTAGCTTCCATATCCATAGAGCAACAGCGGCGCGCCGGTGTTGCGGTCTTCGGGCCACCTGGGCTCGACAGCAAAAGTATCTCGCCGGTATACGATTGAAATTGGTATCTGCGTTCCATCCGCAGCCCCAGCGTGCAGCCGCTCGGTCACATATCGCCGCGCATCAAACCCGCCAAGCACCGGTTGCTGCTTCAGCAAAACGCGCTCGCGCGTGCGCACGTTGTAATCAAACACCGAACGTGGCGTCACAAACGATTCGTACTGAAACCTTACGAAGTCGCTCACAAATTCAGGATTGTTTCCCAGCGAAGCGTTGTAGGCCGGATCTGTAAATTCAATGCGATGTGATTTTTGCAGTAAATCGCCGTCGCGGCTGTCGCCTTTATCTCCATGAGCCTCAAGATCCACAACCCGCAGATGCGGCAACCCATCCTCGCGCTCAAAAAGCACCAAATGATTTTCAAACGCATCCGCGCCGCTTAGCATCACGTCTGGCCGGTTAGGAATAACTTCGCGCCACAATTCCCGCGCCGGTTCTTTCGTGGAAACTTCCATCAACCGAAATGTCCGTCCACCCGAATTCGTGCGGATAAAAAACATTCCAGCGTCTGCGGAATCCCCCTCGTCCGGATGATGGTCCACATAATATTCGTGCTCCTCTTCGCGCGACGCGATGAGGGAAAAATTGCCGCTCGCGTGCTTCGCGGATAAAAACCGCACTTCGCTCGTCGTGTGACTCGCGCTCGTCAACATTAGAAAACTTCCGCTCCGCGTGCGTTCTACGCCGATGCGGAATCGCTCATCTTTTTCTTCATAGAGCAAAATCGGCGCTTCGCCTGAACCCAAAACATGCCGGTACAAGCGATACGACCGCTTGGTAGTGTCGTCTTCCTCGGTAAAAAACAGCGTGCGATTGTCCGCCGCCCAGGCCACGCTGGTCACCCGCTCAAATCGCTCGCCCAGCGTCTCGCCACTCGACAATTTCTTTATCTGCAGCGTGTACTGCCGGAATCCGGTGTTGTCCGTCGAGTACGCCAGCAGATCGTTATCGTCGCTCACCTCAAAAGAACCAAGCCCCAAAAAGGAGTGGCCTTCCGCCAGCGCATTCAAATCCAACAACAATTCCTCTGGCGCGCCCGCAACATCATGCCGCCGGCAGCGCACCGGATACTGCTTGCCTTCTTCCGTGCGCGTAAAATAAGAATAGCCCCGCAACCGGTATGGCACCGACAAATCCGTCTGCAGAATCCGACCCAACATTTCCTGATAGAGTTTTTCTTGCAGCGCTTCGGTCGGCAGCAACGCCGCGTCGGTGTAGGCGTTCTCCGCCTTCAAATAGTCAATGACTTCCGCGCGTTCCCTATTCCGCAGCCATGCGTAATGATCCACGCGCCGGTCATCGTGCAGCACCATCTCCACCGGTTCTCGTCGCGCAATTGGCGCCCTCACCGCGTCAGCTACGCTTCCGCCGACTTTGTAAATGTTCGCTGCATTTTTCTGAGCCGTCGTTTCGCCGTTCGACGCGGTGACTGGAAGTATTGTGGATGTCCCTTTTGAGTCGTTATTCATGAGCCCCAATTGTAATTTCGCGCAGTCTAAGCCCGAACGGCAAAGCGCAACGCGTTCAAAATCTGTCATCCAGATAAAAATATGCTTCTTTCGTTATACTAACGGAACTTCGCACTCGTAGAAAGTCGCCATCCGCGAGAGTAATCTCGCAACTCTCGCCGCGTTCCCGTCATTAGGCTGCTGTCAGAAGAATAGGCTGATGGTTCGTAATTACCAAAGTATGTTCGTAATGCGCTGACGTCCCGCCATCAGCTGTTTGCACTGTCCACCCGTCCGCGCCCAAAAATACTTTCCCCGATCCAGCCGCAATGATCGGCTCCACGGTAATGACCAGACCCTCCGTCAATATTTCCGTGGCACTCCGGTCGCGAAAATTAGGCACACTGGGCGGTTCGTGAATCGTACGGCCAATCCCATGGCCACCAAGCTTGCGTATAACCGAGAAGCCGCTGCGACGCACTTCGCTCTCGATCTCGCCTCCAATCTCCGCCACACGCACACCAGCCCGCGCAAATTTCATGGCGCTGTGGAATGCCCGCTCGGCACAAGCCATCAACCGAGATTTCTCCTCCGAAATCTTTCCCACTCCGACAGTGATGGCCGCGTCGGCCATGAATCCATCTTTTTCTATGGTGACGTCCAACTTCACCAGATCGCCCTCGCGGATTTTCCTGGCGCCAGGAATTCCATGCACCACTTCATTGTTCACGCTGATTAAATTCGCCCCAGGAAAACCATAGACCAGCGCCGGCGCCGGTTGAGCGCCGTGCTCCCGTATCACCTTCGCTCCCGCCTCATCCACTTCAGCTGTTGTCACTCCGGACCGTACCGCGCGTTTCATGGCCTCCAAGGTGCGCCGAACCACCAGTCCGGCCGCACGCATCCCTGCCAATTCTTCCGCGGTTTTGATCGACATCGCGCGCCTCCCGGTGGACCGCCTTTATGCGGCCTCGATTTAGATAAAACTCGATTTGTTCCCGCTGAACGTGGCACCATCTTACTCGCCAATTCCGCTCAATAATGGAATACCATGCCGGACGAAACCGAAATTAAACTTAAAATTCGCGACCTCAAGGCCTTTCAGCGCATCTTGAAACGCCTGGGCGCCAAACCCGTCGGTTCTGCAACCGGCCGTGTTCATGAAGAAAATCTAATTTTCGATACACCTGACGGTGGCCTCGCCAAACATGGCCAACTTCTAAGGCTCCGCACTGAAACTGACGCAGGGCCCGCCGGCAAAAAACCGGCCAAGACCAAGAAGACCAACAAGCCGCGCAAATTGAATCTAGCCACCTCAGCGAAATCCCCAATCCCAACTCGCCAAATCCTCACTTTCAAGCGTCCCACCGCGCAGCAAGCGGCAGCCCCCACTAGCCGCTATCCCTCGTTC
>Ga0073928_10001401_pt1 | contig 46790 bp, 31 predicted proteins | sample PaiPotPPA55metaG_FD_76969 | JGI IMG/M metagenome (GOLD analysis project Ga0073928, IMG submission 76969) | Iron sulfur acid spring bacterial and archeal communities from Banff, Canada, to study Microbial Dark Matter (Phase II) - Paint Pots PPA... ...
AGCGCTGGAGGAGCAGATAGGTCGTAATCAAAGATGTCGTGGTGCGTGGTTTGGAAATACCACTTCATTTTGCCGCTCGCGGCGTCCAGCGCGACCAGGGACGAGCTGTACAGATTGCTGCCCCTGCGGTCGCCTCCATAGAAGTCGGCGGATGGCTCGCCGATCCCCAGAAAGACCATCGCGCGCTCGACGTCGACCGGTCATCGGCCGCCAAACATTGACACCCGAGCGATCCTTCCAACTGTCGGCATCCCAGGTGTCGTGACCGGGCTCGCCAGGCCTGGGACGCTGAAGCCGGGAGATAAGGTCATAGTTCATGGTTTTCTGGCCAAGGACGCCTCCCATGAGTCGACGGGCGCCAGGTCACCTTGCCGGATGGCCGGAAAATCGGGTCGGAACCGAGGTATTGAAAAACAAACCCCGGACAATGAGCTGGAATCGCAGACAAGTTCTCCGCACCGCTTCCGGCGGTTTCGCGGCAGCTGGTGTTCCACGGAGGCGGGCGCGCCCAGGCGCACGGCGTTAAGGCGCTGATCTTCGATACTTTCGGAACGGTGGTCGATTGGCGCGGTTCGATCGTCGCGGAAGGCACGGCTTGGGGCCAGGCCAAGGGCCTCTCCATCGACTGGGCCCGCTTTGCCGACCGCTGGCGCAACGGGTATGCGCCGGCCATGGAGAAAGTCCGCAAAGGCGAGCTGCCTTGGACCAAGCTGGACACCTTGCATCGATGCTGCTCGACGATCTGCTTCAGGAATTCGGTATCAGTGGGCTCACCGAGGAAGAAAAGGACCACTGGAACCGCGTGTGGCACCGGCTAAAACCTTGGCCCGACTCCGTTGCCGGCCTGGCGCGGCTCAAGAAGCAGTTCACCATCGCTCCGCTTTCTAACGGGAACGTATCTCTGCTAGCCGACATGGCCAAGAGCACCGGCTTGCCCTGGGACCTAATCCTATCGGCCGAACTGGCGCGGCACTACAAGCCCGATCACGAGGCCTATTTGATCGCGGTGGAGCTGCTTAGCCTAAAGCCGGAAGAGGTGATGATGACGGCCGCGCATCGGGGCGACCTGGAGGCTGCCGCAGCTTCGGTCTGAGGACGGGTTTTATCCATAGGCCGAACGAATACGGCCCAGTTCGCCGCGCCGATACAGCCAAGCAGGGAGATTTTGACATAATGGCCAGCGACATGCTAGACTTGGCTTCGAAAATGACTGGTTAAGTTCGAAGCTCGCCTTTGTGCAATCAATGACTTAGGCGCCATGCCGATTCGAGGCGTTCTGCAACCGAATCGACATTATTCGCATCCAACTGATAGGGAACTCCGTGTCAAGGAGCAACCCGAAATACCTTCCCCAGAGGCAGCAAGGAGTGTCGGCGATCATCGCCAGGGAGCTTAGATGCAAAGGTTTGACGAAATTATTCTCGCGGATTCTACGGATGCTAGCCGGTTCGGTGTAGCGGACCTCGAAACCGATTCAATGGAGGCAGAAGATTCTGCGCCTGCTGAAGCGGCGGAGGAGCCTGCGGTTTACACTGACGACCCGGTACGCGTGTACCTCAGGGAAATGGGTTCAGTGTCGTTGCTGAACCGTCAGGCTGAGGTTACTTTGGCACGCCGGATGGAACGGGGTAGCCTGCGTATGCAAAAGGCTCTCTCGCGTTCCCCGCTAGTGCGAAAGATGGCACTCGCGATATACGACGATATTCGTGAGGGAAAAGCCGACCCCGAGGATGTCTTGAACCTTAGCAGTCCGGACGACGCCGCGAAACGGCGTGCTCGCAACAAAGCCATGCGCCGGTTCCAGGAGCTGGTGGAATTGGAGCATGGGCTTGCGATGCTTCAGCAAAAATTCGACTCTACGCCCAAGCGTGAGGCGTCAGCAAAGTTAGCAAGAAAGATACTTCGTGCTACGGTCGAGTGTTCACGGCACATGCGGAGCATCCCATTCCACGTAACTCAGTGGCGGGCATTCCGCGATGCTTTGCGGTGTGCCGCCGAACAAGGCGCCGCTCTTGAGACGCAGTTGATGAAGGTCGAGGCTTCGCGAGGCCGCAACAAGGCGGCTGAACTTCGCGACTTGAAGCGCGCAATTCGTGAGCAGAAGGCCGCGACAGGGTCCGGCGTGGGCGAATTGCGTCGCTGGCTGAAAGCAGTGCACGAAGGTGAGATGGAGGCCGAGGCGGCCAAGAAGGCGCTGGTGGAAGCTAACTTGCGCCTGGTGGTCTCGGTTGCCAAGAAATATGTGAACCGGGGATTACACCTCCTGGACCTGATCCAGGAAGGCAACATCGGTCTGATGAGGGCCGCGGACAAGTTCAATTACCACCTCGGGTACAAATTCTCAACCTACGCCACCTGGTGGATCCGGCAAGCCATGACTCGGGCCATATCTGACAAGTCGCGCACCATCCGCATCCCGGTCCACATGAACGAACGGCTCAACAAATTCACTCGGGCCTCGCGCGATCTGGAAAAGGAGCTGAACCGAATTCCAACCAATGAGGAGATCGGCAAGCGCTTAAACACCACGGCAAACCAAATCCAGGAGTTGAGGAGCATTTCCCGGGATCCGGTGTCGCTGGACCTGCCGGTCGGTCGGGATGGCGAGTCCGTTCTAGGCGATCTTCTCCAGGACCAGTGGATTGGCTCGCCCACTGATGCGGTCTTCGAAGGCGACGTCCGTGAGGGCACGGCTGACGTGCTCAAAACTCTGTCGCCGAACGAAGAGAGACTGGTCCGCATGCGCTTCGGCATTGGCTTCGAGCGACAGCACACGCTGGAGGAGATAGCGCAAGTGTTCGGGTTGACGCGCGAGCGAATACGACAGATCGAGACGAAGGCGCTTCAACGCCTGCGCGGTCCGGAGAATGTGCGTCGGCTGCGGCCGCTCATGAGCATCCAGTAACGGCACACTGGTTTGTATGAACTGGTTTGTATGAAATGGATAGCGAGACGGTCCGCTAGGGGCCTAGTGCGCCACACCGCTTATGAGCGCCTGCGGGCGCTTCGCGGCACTGAATCACATGCGAAGGACGTGCCTAGGCGTCGTGAGCGCCGCTCGGCGACACGTACGGATTCCTGAGCCGGAGTTTTCATAGCGCCGAACTATTTCCTCGGTCCTTCCACGTCTGATTTGCGCGCCCCGCCCAGGATGTCGGGCATAGCGTAGTTGCCTTCGTGGCAGGCGTATTCAAAAACCGGACCAGCGGCCGCGCGGAATGGGTATTCCATAGTCCACTGCTTGGTGAACGTCGACGGGTCGTCGATGGTGGCCCGATAAAGAATCGTATCGGCATCGACGCGTTTGAAGCGCTCGATCACGTGCAGGTTCTCGGACGCTCCCCGGAACCTGGTCTTGTCAGTGAAGTTCGTGGTGTCGACCACCAGCGTGTCGCCCTCCCAATGACCAATCGAATCCCCCAGCCACTGGCGGACGTTCGCCGCGACGTGAGTGCCATTCATGCGGATGATGCGAATGTCGTGGACCATCTCGACCAGAATCATCACAGTGTTGGGAGTCTGTACGATCTGGTAATTGCTGTTGTACAGCACCGGAAGCATGGGCGGTCCGGAAGTCGAACCGAAGCCGAGGATGCAGCGCTCGGCGAGCGGGCGGTCCTCCACGCTGTCGTAGCGGTCGGACCCGAATGCCCGCGCCTGGCGCGCCTGCTCGGTAATCGGCGGAACTTTCCCATCCGGCGGATCGATGATCAGCGAGGTTCGCTTGACGCCATCCACACGCGCGAGTTCCGAGCCCCGGTCGATGAACAGGTTGTTATACCCGCCCACAGCGTTGGCCCCGTTGATGCGGGCCAACAAAGGTGAATCCTCCTTGTCGATATCGTTGGTTTCGAGGTCCTTCTTCTCGTAGGCGCGGGCTTCTTCGTCCGAAAGCGTCGCCTTCCCAGCGAATTCCCCCGGCCGCTCCATCGGTGTCAGTGTGGCGTTGGTCCAGGTTCCTTGCAGATCGGGATGACCGTCGGCGGTGCGCGGTACAGACTTCTTCGCTTTGGCCGACACCTGGCCCGGTAGAGGAGCCGCCAAGATCACCGCCAGTGCTCCTAGGGATGCAAGAGATCGATAGCTCACGGGCCTCCTTTGGATAACTCATCGTAACTCGGCGGGGGGTTGGCGCGCTAACGAGGTCAAATATGCGAGACTGAACGACTATGGACCGATCCAGACGTTTTATCCTCGCAGCGCCTCTGATGCTGGCCCTCTTCGCCGCATCACTTGAGGCCGCGCCCGCGTATTTCCCGCCGTCCGGCAAATGGCAGAAAAAGACGCCCGCCGAACTGGGGATGGACCCCGCCAAACTTCAGCAGGCCATCGATTTCGCCAAAGCCAACGGGGCCACCTGGGACTTCGACAAGGATCAAGTCCGCACCTTCGGCGCGGTTCTCGGCCCGTTGCCGAAGCAGCGCGCGGCGACCAACGGCATCATCCTGCGTCATGGCTACATCGTCGCGGAGTTCGGCGATACGAAGACCAACGACCCGGTCTATAGCGTCGCCAAGAGCTTCCTTTCGACGGTTTGCAGCATCGCAGTCGCACGGGGGCTGATCAAAGACGTCAACGATCCGGTGGCCAAGTACATCCACGACGGCGGGTACGACTCGCCGCATAACGCCAAGATCACCTGGAAAAACCACCTCCAGCAGACTAGCGAATGGGAAGGAGTGCTGTGGGGCAAGAACGCGGATTTTGTGGAAGTGGAGCAGTTCGGCAACGGTAAGCGTGAGCCGCGCGCGATTCAGGAACCGGGTTCTTACTACGAGTACAACGACGTCCGCATCAACCGCTTCTCGTTATCGCTGCTGCGCTTGTTCGGCGAGGCACTCCCAGAGGTTCTGAAGAAGAACATCATGGACCCGATCGGCGCGTCATCGGAGTGGGGATGGCATGGCTACGGCGACAAATCTACGGTCGAGATCAACGTGCGGCCGATTGAATCGGTCAGCGGCGGCACGCGCTGGGGTGGTGGCCTGTGGATCAACTCGGAGGATCTGGCGCGTTTCGGATTGCTGATCCTCAACCATGGAAAGTGGGGCAGTCAGCAGATTGTTTCCGCGAAATGGCTGGATGAAGCCGTTACTCCAAGCGAACATGGCCCGGACTACGGCTACTTGTGGTGGCTGAACACGAAACAGAAGCAATGGCCCAGCGGTCCGCCGTCGAGCTTTGCTGCTATCGGTAACGGCGGGAACATCGTCTGGATCGATCCTCAGCACGACATCGTGTTCGTCTGGCACTGGCATAAGGGCGGCGGGGCTATGGACGGCATGGTGCAGCGGATCACGGCGGCGGTAGTCGGCGACTAGGTCATGCGCGTCCAGTTTGCTTGGTGTTTGTTGGGTCTCTTGGCGGCATTGCCCGGCACGGCCCAAGACCGCACGGTGGAACTTCTGCAGAAACTGTCGGACGCTCCCGGCCCTTCCGGTTTTGAAGAGCCGATCCGCCGGATCATGCTCGAGTTTATCAAGCCACACGCCAACTCGATCCAGTTCGACGGTCTCGGCTCCATCATCGCCAAGCAAGGATCGCAAGGGCCGCGCATCATGGTCGATGCGCATATGGACGAGCTGGGCGGGATGATCCGGCGCATCACGCCCAAGGGTCTGCTGAGCATGCAGATGCTCGGCGGCTGGCTCGATCAGGCGCTGGTGGATCAGCGCTGGATCATTATCGGCTCCAAGGGACCGGTTCGCGCCGTGACCGGCATTCGCGACATACATGTGGTACCTCCCGAAGAACGGACGCGGGTATATCCCCGCGATAGCCTGTTCCTGGATGTCGGCGCGAAATACGAAGCCGAAGTTTTGGCGATGGGAGTTTCGCCGGGCGATCCAGTGGTGCCGGATTCGCCGTTCACGGTGTTGAACGGCAGCGATAATTACCTGGGAAAAGCGTGGGACGACCGGGTCGGCTGCGGTGTGGTGGTGGAGGCGATGCGGCGTCTGGCGTCGGTACCGCATCCCAACCAGATTTTCTGGGCGATTACGACGCAGGAGGAAATAGGTCTGCGCGGCTCTCACACCGCCGTCGAGGTTATCAAGCCGGAGGTGGGTATCGCGCTCGAGGGCGGCATCACGGGCGACGTCTTTCCCGGCCATCCTGAAGAGACACAGGTGAAGCTGGGAGCGGGGCCTGGAATTTTTTTGTATGACTCCTCGGCCTTGCCCAACCGCAGCTTCGTTCAGTTCGTTAGACAGACCGCGGCTTCGAAGAATCTGCCGCTGCAGTCCGATCTAGTGCAAGGCTACGGCGACGATTCGGCCGAGATTCAGAAAAGTCTGGGCGGCGTTCCGACCGTCAACCTGGTGGTGCCGGTGCGGTATACGCACTCGCACAACGGCATCATGAACCGGCACGATTTCGATCAGATGGTGGAGCTGCTAGTAGCGATGTTGCAAAAGTTGGACGCGACGGCGGTCGCCAAGATCAGAGATTTCGCGCATTAGCCGACGGAGTTACTCGCTCGCGTCCAGACCACGAACCGCTTGCTCGAGCACCCGCGTCGCGCGGCGGGGATTGAAAACACCACAAGAACAAAAGCGCGTAAGATAGCTGGCCGCCTGTTCCGGCGTGCGCCGGCCTTCCTTCACCCAGTCGATCATTTTCTTCGCGAGCGAATGGCTCACCATGCCGTGGCCGCACATAGTGGACAACATCATCACGTTGGAATCCGGAAGCTTCTCGATCTTGCCCTCGAAGCCCAGCGAATATCCGACGCTGTGCCGCGGAATGCCGGCGGCGTAGCAGCACTGCTCGGCGCCGTCGACGGAGGTGGAGATGTTGACGCTTACGCCGAGGTTGGCTTCCTTGACAGTCTTGACGAAATCCTCTGCCGCGACACGATTGTCGAAAACGGCGGCGACTGTGCAGGGCGTGTCGAGACCGTTGATGACAGCTTCAAAGTCGGGTGTGGTGTCACGGTTCCAGTGCGAGGTAGGATTCATCTGGCGGGAGGGGCGAAGCGCTCCGCCGTGAATCGCATCACCAAGGTTGACGGGCTTAAAAGGAACCGCCATTTCCAGGAACTTTCGCAGCTTGGGCAGAGCGCCTTCGTCGTTTTTTCCTTTACTGGCGATGGCGAAAACGATGTAGTCGTCCTGAAAACTCTCGGCCGGTCCGAATCGATGCAGCGTGTTGGTCATGACGCTCCTTTACTTTCCGACCCCAACGGTCTCTTGGGCAGTCTGCGGCGCGGGCTGGTTGGTGATCCTGCCCAGGCCGATGTTAGTCTTGGCGCGCTCCAGGTTGTAGCCCAGCCGTTCCAGGATGGGGGCGATCACATTATCGTCGCCATTTTCGTCGCAACGCGTGCCGACGCCCAGGGCCACCACGGTATCGATCTGCTTTTCCACATCCCACACCAGGCGGATGATCTCTTCGGTGCGCTCGGCTTTAGTCTTGATCTCCACGATGGCCGAGAGAACCTTCTCGTCGAGGATATCTTCCCGGATCGTACCGGTGGAAACGTCGCTCATTAACGAGGTAACCGGATTCTTCTTTTCAAAGGAAACGCCCGCTTTCGCAAGCGCCCAGCACATTTTCTGGATGTCCCTGAAGCGAGCGCCGACGCCGGGCCGCCCGAACTCGATGGTGAACCCGACCTCGCCCACTAGCACGCGCCCGCTGATATCGTTGGTCTTTACCTCTTCGGTGCCGCGGCCGTGCACTCCGGTGGATTCGTGGGGAACACGCGGGTCGGAAAAGGCGCGCCGCACAACTCGCGGCCAAGCCAGTTCATCCGGCTCGAATGCGGCCGTCGGGCAGACGTCCGGTTCTGGATCGAAGCGTAGCCGCATTTTTTGGAAAACCTTGCGGACGGTGCGCACGAAAGTCGGATTCAAGTGCTCCTGGCTCAAGCCGTTGTAGCAGGAATAGCACTCCACGCACTCGTCGCGGTTGATGGTGGCGCGGCGAATCTGCGGGTCGATATAAATCGCTCCCATCGGGCAAACATAAGTGCAGTTGCCACACGCCACGCATTTATCAGGATTGATCTTCATATGCTGACCTCACGCCGGAAAAATACGCTTACTCGCGTCGATCTTGCCATAGATCGCGGCACCCACCAGACACAGCGCTGAGCCGGTCATAAAGGGTACATTCCAACCATACCGCATCGCCAGGTAGGCTACCAAAGTGGGGGTGATCGCGCCCCCGATGTTGCCGACCATGTTCATGAGCGCTGCCGCGGAACCCGCGAAGTCGCCCGCGATATCGAGCGGGATCGCCCATGAGACGCCAACCGTCAATTCCAGACCGCTGAACGCCAGGCAACTCAGGGCCACGCACAGCTTGGGATTGGCCGTGAGTGTAGCGGGGATGATCGCGGCCGCGGCAATTACAAAGCCGGCGATTCCGACTAGGCGACGCGATTTCCGGATGTTGCCGGTGTGTCGTAGCAGCAGATCGGTGAGCCAGCCGCCGGCCAAATCGCCTGCCACGCCGGCAAACAGCGGAAGGCTGGAGTACACGCCCATTTGGCCCAGCGTGAGTCCTCGGGATTCCTTCAAGTAAGTGGGGAACCAATCGAGATAGACCACCAGCCCGTACTGGTAACACGCGTACATCAGGCACAACGCCCAGAGTGTAGGGCTGGAAAGAATCTTCCGCCATGGCACAGGTGCGCCCACTTTCGCGCGCGGACCACCGGTCGCGGAGTGAATCAATTCGCGTTCTTGAGCGTTAACGCCGTGGTGCTCTTCGGGAGAGTCGCGATAGTAGGAGAACCACAGCGCGGCCCATAGCAAGCCCAGTCCGCCGAAAGCGAAGAAAGGTGAGCGCCAGCCATAGGCGGCGATTAGGAAGACCGCAAGCGGCCGGGTGAACGCGGCGCCGAGACGGGAGCCGGCATGGGTGACGCCTTGTGCGTGGCCTCGCTCGCTGGGCAGCATCCAGCGGGACAGCGACCGTGTCGCGATGGGAAACGCCCCGGCTTCGCCCATGCCAAAGAACAACTGCGTGACAATCATCGCGGTCGCGCTCCACGCCAGGCCGGTGAGGACGGTAAATGCGCTCCACCAGCTAACGATGAGAGTGAGGGCACGGCGCGGACCAATCCGGTCGCCCAGCCAGCCGCCGGGGATCTGAAATAGCGCGTAAGCCCAGCGGAAGCTCGACAGAATCCAGCCGGCTGTGATTAGCGAAAATCCTAGTTCCTGGCGCATCACCGGGAGCGCCGTGGAGATGATCACCCGATCCATGTAGGTGATCATGTAGACCGCCACAGTGATGCCGAGTACGACGTGCCGGACGCGTGTGGGCTGCACGGAAGTAGCTGGTGCGGGCTTCATCAGAAACGAACAGTGATCATAGCACCGAGCATCATATCAGCGGGCCTTGAATCCGCGCCATGATTGGCCAGATGGCTTCCACATTATCGCCGCGGCAGGCGTGAATGCGGTCGTAAAGATTGACGGTGGGGTCGCAATGGGGCGGGATAAATTCGATCCGATCGCCGAGCTTGGGTTTCCGGGCACCGCCGTTCACATCAACATAGCCGAACTCGTCACCACCCCAGCGATAGCCGGTGCCCGGAATATTGGCGGCCTCCGGGCCATAGCCGCGGTCGGTGGAAAAAGCTTTCAGGCCCGCGTCAACGGTTACGAATGCGTCGTGATTTGCGCTGATCACAGTGGCGAGCACAATCAGCGAGTGACGGAAGTCCGCCCCGACGCGCCGATAGTCGAGATCCATAAAAAGGTAGGAGCCGGCTTGCAATTCGGTGACTTCTGGGAGCGCGAGGTCAATGTCCCATGTACCCGTGCTTCCTCCGGAAAGAATCTCCATCGAGAGGCCTTCGCGCTTCATCGCAGCCTGCGTTTCAATCGCCCCGGCAAACGCGTGCTCTGAGACTTTCTTCCGCTTAGCGAAGTCCCCGGCATGAGAGGCGCGCCCGGAATAGCCCTGCAATCCTTTCAGTCGCAGATGGGCAGCCCGGTCCACTGCCCGCGCGATCTCGATAGCCTGTTCGGTGGACCGCGCGCCAGTCCGATGATCGCCGACGTCGAGGTCGATCAGAACATCGACTGTGCGGCCGACCTTGGCAGCGGCCTCTTCGTACCACTCGGCCTGCTGAACATGATCCACGACGACCATCACGCCGGTTTGGACGATGCGGGCAATCTTGAGCGGATCGGCGACGGGCGACGTCAGGAGCAGGCCCGGGATTCCGGCTTTCGACATCAGCTCGGCTTCAGCCAGCGTCGCTACGGAAACGCCGGTCGCCCCCGCGGCTATCTGGCGGTTCGCGATCTCGACGCATTTGTGCGCCTTGGCGTGCGGGCGTAGCTTTTTGCCGCACACCTTCACATGCTCAGCCATTCGCGTCACGTTAGCCTCTAATGCATCGAGATCCAGCAGAAGCGCCGGCGTCGGGAGTTGGTTTTTCGTGAGCACCGATCCATTATTGCAAGTTGTTCCCGGTTCTCCACTTTGATATTCTCGGGTGGTGCTCGCTGCCGAGCGATGACACAGTCCAAAGCATGGAGTCCACGCATTGAGTCTCGTCCAGTTGGGAACACCCGTTCCTCAAGCGAACGCAAAACTGGTAGACATTGACGCCCTGCACGGGGAACTCAAGCGCCAGATCGAGGGTGAAGTTCGTTTCGACCAGATCTCTCGGGCGCTTTACTCTTCGGACGCGAGCGTCTATCAGATTCAGCCGCTGGGCGTGGTCATTCCCAGGAATCGCGAAGACATCATCCGTGTGGTCGAAATCTGCGGACGCTTTCGGTGCCCCATTACGATGCGCGGAGGCGGAACCTCGCAAGCCGGCCAGGCGATCGGCGAGGGCATCCAGGTCGACACTTCGAAGTATTACAACCGTGTCCTCGAAGTAAACGCGGAAGAGCGGTGGGTTCGGGTAGAACCGGGGATCGTGCTGGACGAACTGAATGCGCAGCTCGCGCCGCTGGGCCTGCGCTTTGCTCCCGACATCTCCACCGCCAGCCGCGCCACAATCGGCGGCATGATGGCCAACAATTCGTGCGGCGCTCGCAGCGTGCTTTTCGGAAAAACGATCGATCACGTGCTGGAACAGACGGTGCTTCTTTCCGACGGGAGTGTCGTTCACTTCCTCGATATTGACCGCGGTGGTGTTCCCACGGGCAAGACGCTGGAGGCCTCGTGTTACAACACGGTGCTGCGCCTGGCACGCGACCACGCAGCGGAAATTGACCGCCGGTATCCGAAAATTCTACGGCGCGTCGGCGGCTACAATCTGGACCAGTTTCGCGATTCGTCGAAACCAATCAACCTCGCCAAGATCATGGTTGGCTCCGAAGGAACGCTCGGCGTGGTGCTGGAAGCCAAGCTTCGACTGGTGGCGCTGCCCAAGGCCAAGGCCGTGATGGTGATTTCTTTCGCCGATTTGCTGGAAGCTTTATCCGCCACGCCGGTGATTCTGCGGCACGGACCGTCGGCGGTAGAGGTGATGGACAAGTCCATCCTCGATAACACGCGGCAGAATGCGGTGCTCGACAATATCCGGACTACGTTCATCGCCGGCGATCCCGAAGCGACCCTGTGCGTGGAATTTTATGGCGATCGAAAGGAAGACTTGCCTCCGCGTTTGAGCGCGCTCGAACAAGATCTGCGTGCTCAAAACCTTGGCTATCAGTACCGTGCGGAGACGGAGCCGGCAGGTCAAGCTCGTATCTGGAGCCTGCGTGAAGCCGCGCTGGGACTGTCGATGGCGATGAAGGAGCAGGCCAAGTCGATTCCGTTTGTCGAAGACACGGCCGTCGCGCCAGAGAAGCTGAGCGGATTTATCGGCCGCTTCCTCACGATTTTGCGAAGCCATGACACCACCGCCGGCATTTATGCGCATGCTTCGGTGGGCTGCCTGCACGTACGGCCCGTCATCAACATGAAGACGGAACTGGGCATTCGCACGTTCGAGAAAATCGCCCAGGAAGTCGCGGACCTGGTGCTCGAATTCGGTGGTGCGCTTTCCGGGGAGCATGGGGATGGGCTGGTGCGCAGTCCCTTCATGCGCCAGATGTTCGGTGATGAGCTCTACGAGGCTTTTCGTGAGATCAAGCGCACATTCGATCCGCTCGGCATTTTCAATCCCGGCAAGATTGTCGACGCGCCGCCGCTGACTACCAACCTGCGTTTCGGCACTAGCTACAAAGCCGCCAATTCGGCTACTTGGTTCGATTATTCCGAATACGGGGGCTTTGCCGGCGCTATCGAGATGTGCAGCGGCGTGGGTGCTTGCCGCAAGAAACTCTCGGGCACGATGTGTCCGTCTTACATGGCGACTCGCGAAGAATCGGCCTCCACCCGCGGCCGCGCCAACGTGCTGCGGATGGCCATCTCCGGACGCTTCGATGAATCTGGTCTCGGCGACGATGGCGTTTATCAGGTACTGGATCTTTGCCTGGAATGCCGGGCGTGCAAATCGGAATGTCCTGTGGGCGTCGACATGGCGAGGTTCAAGAGCGAGTTTCTGGCGGATTTTTGGTCACGGCACGGAACGCCCTGGCGGGCGAAGGCCCTCGGCAACGTTCACCGGTTATCAGTTTGGGGCAGCCGATTCGCGCCGATCTCGAATTGGGTCGCCGGTAGTCTGCCGAGCCGCTGGTTGAATGACAAACTGCTGGGCTTGGATTATCGGAGAGCGCTTCCGCCCTGGCAGCGCGAGACGTTCGAGAAATGGTTGGCACGGAATCCGCGGAAGCAGCGCACCGCCGCCGGGACCGCCGTTACGCTGTTCAACGACACGTTCACCAATCACTACGAGCCGGAAATCGGCGTGGCTGCGCTCGAAATCCTGGAGCGTGGCGGGTGCCGGGTAGATGTAGTGCGGCCCGGATGCTGCGGCCGTCCGCTGATCTCGCAAGGATTGCTGGAGGAAGCTCGCGCGCACGCGGCCATAGTGGTGGAATCGCTTTTTCCCATCGCCAGCCGAGGCGAAGACATACTTTTCTGTGAACCCAGTTGCTTATCCGCGATGAAAGACGACGCGCCTTCGCTGCTCAGAGGCGACCTGCAGCAGAAAGCGCGAGTGGTAGCCAAAGCCTGCCGACTGTTCGAAGAATTCGCGGCCCAGCTAGATTTGCCTCTGCGCGCCGGACCGCCGAAAATCCTGCTGCATGGCCACTGTCATCAAAAATCGATGGACCTGCTGCCGGCGACGACGTCTCTGTTGTCGCGCATTCCCTCCTGTACCGTGGTCGATATTGATGCTGGCTGTTGCGGCATGGCCGGATCCTTCGGCTATATGAAAGGACACTACGACGTTTCGTCAGCGATCGCGAATCGCCGCCTTTTGCCTGCGGTGAAAGCCATGAAATCCGACGAGGTACTGGTCGCGCCGGGCACTTCTTGCCGCCGCCAGGTCCTCGAATTCAGCGGAGCAAAGGCCGTCCATCCCGCGACGCTTATCCGCAGTCTGCTGCGGTCCGGCGACAGCGCGGGCTAGGCGGCCGAATCGGCGCTGCGGCTCACTTCCTCAAGTTTGAAAGCTGATCGCAGCCGGCTGGTTGCGTCGGCGAATGCGCGGCGGCCTCCGTCCAAAGCCGCACCGAAGCTGAAGAACCCGTGCGGCATGCCGTCGTACCGCTGAACGTCGACCCCAACCCCAGCCTCTTCAAGACGTAGTCCGTACGCTTCGCCCTCGTCGCGCAGTGGATCGCACTCGGCGGTGATGATGAATGCCGGAGGTAACCCTCCTAGATTCGACGCAAGCAACGGCGATGCGAGCGGATCAGTTCGATCCCTTTCGCTGTTCAAGTAATGATTCACGAACCAGTGCATAGCCGCCTTCGTCAGAAGAGGACCGTCGGCGTTCTCATCGATGGACGGCAGCCCCATCCGCATGTCGGTGCCAGGATAGATGAGCAACTAAAAGACGATGTTCGGGCCACCTCTGTCTCTGGCGATTTGCGACACGACCGCGGCAAGATTGCCGCCGGCGCTGTCTCCGCCCACGGAGATTCGCGAACGATCCACGCCCAGCTCGCCGGCGTGATCGGTGATCCATTGGGTTGCCGCGTAACTGTCGTGAACAGCGGCCGGAAACTTGTGCTCCGGCGCAAGACGATAGTCCACCGAGATGACCGCGCAGGGCACGCTGTTCGCGAGCGCCCGGCAAACATGATCGTGGCTCTCCAGATCGCCCAGCACCCATCCGCCCCCGTGAAAGTAAACCAGGGCCGGCGATGGTGATTGAGCTTTCGAAGAGTAAACGCGAATCAGGATTTCGCCTGCGGGTCCAGGAATCTTCATGTCCTGAATTCGATCGACCCGCTCAGGAGTCATCTGTCGCCGAGCCTCGGCAAGCGCCTCGAATCGTGCGCGCGCCTCTTGCGGCGTGAGCGTCTCCAACGGAGCGAGTTGGGTAAGGCCTAGAAAATCGAAAAGAGCTTTGGCTTGAGGATCAAGTGGCATGGCTCTCGTATATTACAATAAGGCCCATGTTCCGTCCCACCCTGCTTTTGCTCCTTCCGCTCGTTTGTTTTGGCGCATCCAACTTACCGCCCGATGCCGACCAGCGGCTGTCTCACGACATATGTAAAGAGATCATCGAAATCAAATCCGGTTTTACTACCGGGGCCACCACGCCGGTTGCCGACGCTATCGCGAAACGGCTCCGCGCCGCAGGATTTCCGGATTCCGACATCTTTTTAGGCGGCGCGATCCCGACCAAATCGAATCTCGTGGTGCGTTATCACGGTACCGGCAAACTCAAACCCATTCTGCTACTGGCCCACACCGATGTTGTCGAAGCGAAGCGCGAAGACTGGAGCCTGGATCCTTTCGTCTTCACCGAAAAAGACGGATATTACTACGGCCGCGGCACTGCCGACGATAAAGCGCAGGTGGCGGTCTGGACGGCGAACCTGATCCGGTACAAGCGCGAGGGCTACAAGCCGGACCGCGATATCATCGTCGCGCTCACCGCGGACGAAGAGGGCGGCGGCCCTTACAATGGAGTCGACTGGCTGATCAAGAACCATCGCAACCTCATCGACGCCGAGTTCGCGCTGAACGAAGGTGGCCGAGGCCAGATGGTGAAGGGCCATCGTCTTTCAAACGACATGCAGGCCGCCGAGAAATGGTATCTGGATCTTCGGTTGGAGGTACGAAACAAAGGCGGTCACAGCTCACAACCCGTGCCGGATAACGCGATCTATCATCTGGCCGGCGCTCTGGTGCGACTCAGCCAGTTCGGTTTCCCGATGAAAACAAACGAAGTGACCAAGGCATATTTCGCGGGGATGGCGAAGCTGGATACGACCAGTACGAAAGCGGACCTCGGAAAGGTGGCGGAAGGCGATCCGGAAGCGATGAAGCGCATCGCGCAAATGTCGCCGGCCTGGAACTCCATGCTGCGCACCACCTGTGTCGCGACGTTGCTAGAAGGCGGGCATGCGCACAATGCGCTGCCACAACTCGCCGCGGCCAACGTGAACTGTCGCGTCCAGCCCAACGATTCGCTGCAGTACGTCCTCGATACGCTGAAGAAAGTCTTCGCCGACGATCAAGTGATGGTCTCCATTACAAATCAGGAAGAGAATTCACCGGCTTCGCAGCTACGACCGGACATCATGCGCGCGATGGCGCGGCTTACGGACACAATGTGGCCGGGCGTGGTCGTGCTGCCAACCATGAGCACGGGCGCGACTGATGGCCGGGCGCTTCGTGTCGCGGGCATACCCACCTATGGCGTGCAAGGTTTCTTCGGCGAGCGTGATGACAACCGCGCTCACGGCCGCGACGAACGAATGCTGGTGCAGTCATTTTATGAAGGCCAGACGTTTCTCTATGAGCTGGTGAAGATCCTGTCGACGGCTCCTTGATCGGTAAAGGTGGCGGCTTCTGTATTAAAGTACAGTGTAGGACCGCTGTTCATGGCATCTCAAGCGCGCGCTGTTGGCAACCTGTGTCTTCTCTTACTCACGGCTGCGTCTTGCCTTCTAGGAGCCGGCGGTCGAATCGAATTTAATCGCGCCGTTCGGCCGATTTTTTCGGACAAGTGCTATACCTGCCATGGTCCCGACGCCGCGGCCAAACATGTTCCATTCCGTCTCGACAGCGAAGCTGCGGCCGCAGCGGAACTGAGCGGCGGGAAGCACGCGATTGTTGCAGGCGACCCCGACGCGAGTGAAATCATCCGGCGCATCACCGCAGCCAAACCCGCGCTACGCATGCCGCCTGTCGCCTCCGGTTTGAAGTTGAGCGATGCTGAGATCGATACTCTGCGCCAGTGGATCGCACAAGGAGCCGAGTGGCAGAAACACTGGTCCTATATTCCGCCGGTGCGGCCGGCTCCGCCCGAGGTCAAGAATACAGCGTGGCTGCGCAATCCCGTCGACCGATTCATTTTGCAGCGCCTGGAGCGAGAAGAACTGCAGCCGGCACCTGAGGCAAGCCGCGAGAGCCTGATTCGCCGCGTCTCCCTGGATTTGACGGGCCTTCCCCCCACTCCCGCTGAGATCGATGCGTTCCTGAACGACCGCTCCGCGGATGCCTACGAAAAAGTAGTCGACCGTCTGCTGGCCTCGCCGCGCTTTGGCGAACGGATGGCTTTTCGCTGGCTGGATGCAGCACGCTACGCCGATAGCAACGGCTATCAATTCGACGGTGAGCGCATGATGTGGCGCTGGCGCGATTGGGTGATCGACGCCTTCAATCGCAACCAGCCCTTCGATCAGTTTGCACGCGATCAGATAGCCGGCGATATGCTGCCCAACGCCACCCTCGAACAGAAGATTGCGACCGGCTTCAATCGCAACCATCGCGCCAACACCGAAGACGGAATCATTCCGGAAGAATACGCAGTCGAATATGTTGTGGATCGCGTGGAAACGACGTCCGCTGTGTTCATGGGAGTAACCCTGGGCTGCGCCCGCTGCCACAATCACAAATACGATCCCTTCAGTCAAAAAGAGTTCTACCAGATCTTCGCCTATTTCAATAACGTTCCCGAAATGGGCCGCGCGATGAAGTACGGTAACTCGCCGCCGATGGTCGCCGCGCCCACGCATGAGCAGCAGGCGACTCTCGACAATCTGGATTCGCGCCTACGGACCATTGAGGATTTTCTGAGCCGCCGCGATGAAGAAACGGCTGGCGCTCAGCGGGAATGGCAGCGTCGTGTGGCCTCTGGCGAGCCGGCGTATTGGGCTACATCGCGAGGACTCAAGGGCCTGTTCTCGTTTGAAACGGATCAAGAGGCGAAGTCGCAGGATGGCGTCGTGACGTTCGCTCCGGGGCGCATCGGTCGAGCGGCTTCGTTTGACGGCAAAGCTTTTCTCGACGGCGGATCGGTCGCGGATTTCGATATCGACAATCAATTCACGCTCGCGGCCTGGATTTATTCGGACGGCGTGCCGGATGGCAGTGTGATGTCTCGCATGGCCGACAATCCCAAGGGGAAGGGCTTTGGAGTCCACCTCGACAACGGCAAAGTGTACGTCAACATCACCAGTAACTGGGATGACGATGCGATTCGCCTCCAGACCGAACAAGTGCTCGAACCGAAGAAGTGGCATCAATTGACCGTGACTTATTCAGGCTCCCGGATGGCCGAGGGCATCCATGTGTACGTGGACGGCCAGCCCGCCAGGGTGAACGTGCTGCTCGACACGCTTTATCGGCCTTTCCGTAACGCTGGCGGGGTGTTCAGGCAGCCGTTTCGTGTCGCGACGGGATGGGGGCCGGAGCGGCGCTTCCGCGGCCGGGTTGACGACGTCCGCGTTTATTCGCGCACATTGAGCCAGGACGAAATCTCGGTTCTGGCGATGGGCGAATCGCTGAATGAGATCGCGCGCAAACCCGAGCAGCAACGTTCCGAGATCGAGAAGCTCCAGTTGCACTCGTATTACCTGGAAAACATCGCGGGCCAAGATGTTCGCGATGGCCGCCGGCAATTAGCGGCCCTGCTGGATGAAAAGGAGAAGTTCGAAAGCAGTTTGCCGTCGGTGATGGTGATGGCCGAATCACCGGCTCCCAAGCCCACGTTTTTGCTGGAGCGTGGCGCGTACGATCATCCTGGCGCCCAGGTTTCCCCAGGTATTCCCGCCGTTCTGCCAGCGCTTCCCGCTGCCGCTCCCAACGATCGCTTTGGCTTTGCGAAGTGGCTGATCGATCCGGGCAATCCCTTGCTCGCGCGCGTAACCGTGAATCGCTTCTGGCAAATGTATTTCGGCACAGGCATCGTAAAAACAGTCGAGGATTTTGGCTCGCAAGGCGAGTGGCCATCGCACCCGGAGCTGCTCGACTGGCTGGCGACGGAATTTATGAGCACGGGCTGGAACGTGAAGGCTCTCCAAAAGCTGATCGTCACCAGCGCGGCGTATCGAGAGTCTTCAAGAGCAACGCCCGATCTGCTGCAGCGTGATCCCCAGAATCGGCTGTTTGCGCGCGGACCGCGAGTGCGTCTGCCAGCAGAGACGATTCGCGACCAAGCCCTTTTCGACGCAGGCCTTCTGGCCGAGAAAATCGGCGGGCCTTCCGTAAAGCCCTATTCACCGCCTGGACTATGGAAAGAAATCAGCATGCAGGACATGGACTATGTGCAAAGCCACGGCGACGATCTGCTTCGCCGCAGCCTCTACACATTCTGGAAACGAACCATCCCGCCGCCCGAGATGATCAACTTCGATGCAGCCAATCGCGAAACGTGCGTGGTGCGCGAAACGCGGACCGATACGCCGCTGCAAGCTCTGAATCTGATGAATGACGTGACCTTCCTCGAAGCCGCGCGCTTCATCGGACAGCGCATGATCAAGGAAGGCGGAGCAACACCCGAGGCGCGTCTGCAATTCGGCTTCCGCCTGGTAACGGGGCATTTTCCTTCACCTGCCGAACAAACCGTTCTAAACGGAAGCCTGCAGTTTCATCGCGCGTATTTCGACGGCAAACCGAAAGAGGCCGCGAAGTATTTGAGCCAGGGAGAATCCGCAGCTGATCCCACGCTCGATCCTGTCGAACTCGCCGCGTACGCATCCGTCGGAAGCCTGCTGTTGAATCTGGATGAAGTGATCACCAAGGAGTAAGATTTGCACCCGATCGAAGAAGCCAAACTGCTGATGACGCGACGCCACTTCTTCGGACTCGCGGGCACTGGCATTGGCACTGCAGCACTCGCTACGTTGGCAGCTCAAGATGCTCAGGCGTCGGAGGGCCTGGCGGGGCTTCCGCATTTTCCGCCCACCGCCAAGCGCGTGATTTACCTGTTTCAGCATGGCGCGCCTTCGCAATTGGACCTGTTCGACTACAAGCCGAAGCTTCAAGTGTTGCGTGGGACCGATCTGCCGGACTCGGTGCGTCAAGGCCAGCGGCTCACCGGCATGACGGCTTATCAGACCAAGTTTCCCACCGCGCCATCAATTTTCAAGTTCGCGCAGTGCGGGCAGAGCGGCACGTGGCTCAGTGAAATACTGCCTCACACGGGCAAGGTCGCCGACCGGCTCTGCCTCATCAAGGGCCTCCAGACCGACGCGATCAATCACGATCCCGCAGTCACGTTCCTCGAGACCGGATCCCAGATTGCGGGCCGTCCGAGCATGGGTTCGTGGATCTCATACGGATTGGGCAGTGAAGCTGAGGACCTGCCCGCTTTCGTGGTGATGGTGTCGCAAGGCGTCGGCAATACGCAAGCTCTCGCCGAGCGGCAATGGGCCAGCGGCTTCTTGCCCAGTCGATTCCAGGGCGTGAAGTTTCGCTCCGGCGCCGATCCGGTGTTATATGTTTCAAATCCTGAGGGCTACGACAGTACGGCGCGCCGCCGTTTTCTGGATGATCTGGCCAAGCTCAACGAGATTACGTACAAGGATTATCTCGATCCCGAAATCTCCAGTCGGGTCTCGCAGTACGAAATGGCATTTCGAATGCAGAAGTCCGTGCCTGATCTCACGGATCTTTCCACCGAGCCAACCGCCACGTTCGAGCTATACGGGCCGGACTCCCGCAAACCGGGTACCTACGCGGCCAACTGCATTCTCGCGCGACGGCTCGCCGAACGGGGTGTGCGTTTTATCCAGCTCTTTCATCGCGGTTGGGACCAGCACAACAACCTGCCCAAAGAGATCGCCGGCCAATGTCTGCAGACCGATCAAGCCTCGGCCGCGCTCATTCAGGACTTGGACCAACGCGGGCTATTGAAGGACACGCTGGTTGTGTGGGGCGGGGAATTCGGGCGAACGGTCTACTCGCAGGGAACGCTGACCGAGAGTAACTACGGCCGGGATCACCATCCGCGCTGCTTTACCGTCTGGATGGCAGGAGGCGGCGTGAAGGGAGGCATCACTCATGGCGAGACGGACGACTTCAGCTACAACGTGGTGAAAGACCCGACCGACGTGCATGACCTGCACGCCACCATTCTCCACTGCCTAGGCGTCGATCACACGAAGCTCACTTACAAGTTTCAAGGCCGCCACTTTCGGTTGACGGATGTCGCCGGAAACGTCATCCACCCAATTCTGGCGTGAGGCGGGGAAAATACCCATGAACATAGTTCGTATGGAAGCCTTCACTGTGATGGGCCGCGAAGTCCGCACCTCAAACGCGCGCGAATTGAGTGGCCAGGGTGCCATCGGTCAATTGTGGACCAAGATGAGCCCCGAACTAGGCAAGCCGGTAGCCGTCTACAGCGCGTACGCAACCGACAAAGACGACGAGTACAGCTACATGCTGGGCGTGGAAATTGGCCACGATGAAACGCTGCCTCTCCAGTTTTCCAGGCGGGACACCGAAGAAGGAGACTACCTTTGCCTGAAAAGCGAAGGTCCTGTAACGCCTCAGTTGGTGGCCAGCCTATGGCGCCAGATCTGGGCTCTTGAAGAGGCCGGGGAACTGTCGCGCGCATACCGAACAGATTTTGAAATCTATACCGGAAATGGACTGGAACTATACGTGGGCGTCAAGCGTTAAGCCGCTCACTTCTCAACCAATTTACTTCTTCTGCCGCTGCCATTCGGTCTGTGCGCCTTCTTCTGGAAAAGGCCAAGTCTGATTGTCCAGCAATAGCTCCTTCTCGCGTTGCGCCGGCGGCACATTATTGATTTTGAGATTTTCGAAGAAATGCACGCCGGTCTTGCCCGCGGTCGCAATGTCGATATCGCCATCACCGTCCAGATCGCCGATCAGGAACTGCGTGCCGGCTCCCGCGGTTCCATTCAGTGAGATTGGATAGCGCGTGAACTGGCCGGTCTTACGATCAATCTTGTAGTAATAAATCACTAGTGGATCGTAGGAACCCGGATCATTGCCGTCGTGACCGCGATATCTTTTCCCGGCCAGCAGCTCCATCTCACCATCACCATCTATATCGGCTAACGCCAAGGTATGCACCTGGGAAAACGACTCATCGATGGTGTGTTTGACCCAGTGACGATTCCTCGCATCGCCCTGCTGCTCCAGCCAGTACAGGCCGTAGCTGTGTCCCCGGCCATAAATGATATCGGTCTTGCGATCCTGATTCACGTCGTAGCCGATGATCGGAAATCCCGCCTCACCCAGGTCCCACTCCCCGTGCCACTCCCACTTGTCATGAGTTGCATCGATGTTCTTAAACCACCCATGCGTTGTAAGTAGATCGAGCTTGCCGTCGCCATCGATGTCCGCCATGCCGATACCGTGGCCGTCTTCGTCATGCCCTCCCACGTGATGAACCACCGGCTCCGGCCCGGCGAAGTCAACCCACAGGATGCCCGAACGGCCATAATGCGCCAGCGCAAGATCCGGCTTGCCGTCGCCGTTGAGATCCGCCATCCAGCCGCCCTCAGTCTCGATGGTGTGAGCAATCAGATGACGCTCCCACATCACGCCGGGCTTCTTGGGATTCTCGAACCACCACAGCCCGTCGGTCATCCAACCTACGGTGACGATGTCCGGCGCTCCATCGTGATTGACATCCACCGCCCACTCGCCGCAATCGGACACGAATTCGCCGACAATCTCCACCGTGCGGTACTGATGCCGCTTCCACTCGCCGCCTTGCGGTCCGGGATTCTCATACCAGTACGCGCCGCTCACCAGGTCGGGCCGGCCGTCTCCATTCATGTCGATCGTGGTGATACCTTCGGCATGATCCGCGCTCAATCGATGCACGAAGAACGTCGCCTGTGGCACGTTGCCAGGGGCATTGCCGCGCGTTTCATTAAGTTGCGCGTGCACCAGAGTCAGGGTCAGCCCGAGCACGACTACCCCCGTTATCAGGGCGATCTGACCGGTTCTTAGCATCAGCGTTGTTATCATATCAATTGTCTATGAGTTCCACGATCGTTCAGAACCCGACCGCTTCCAGCGCCGGACCGGCTCTTGGCCCGCAGGAGATTCTCCATGCCGTTGAGGACGAACTTTCCGCGACGCGCTTTATCGACGTCCATACCCACCTGTTCATGCCCTCGCTCGGGAAACTCGGCCTGTGGGGCATCGACGAGTTGATTACTTATCATTATCTGGAAGCCGAATTGTTTCGCTCTTCGAATCTGAAGCCTGACCAGTATTGGAACATGTCCAAGCGAGAGAAGGCCGACGCCATTTGGCGCGCCCTCTTTGTCGAAAATGCCCCGGTTTCCGAGGCAACTCGGGGCGTCGTCGCCGTACTTAATGCCTTCGGACTGCCCACCAGTGGCCCCGATCTCAGCAAAGCGCGCGACTTCTTCGCCGCCCAAAAGCTAGACGCGCACATTCGCAAAGTTTTCGATCTGGCAGGTATAAGCGAGGTCGTCATGACGAACGATCCGCTGGATCCCGATGAGGCGCCGCTATGGGAGCAGGGCGCGGAACCGGATCCGCAATTTCATCCAGTGCTGCGGCTCGATCGCATCTTGAACAAATGGGCGGATCACTGCCGCGTGCTGGCGGCACAAGGTTATGCCGTGAATGACGACGCCACCAGACAATCGGTTTCTGCCGTACGCCGGTTCCTAGCCGAATGGGTGAAGCGCATGCGTCCGGTCTACATGGCTGTATCGCTGCCGGATACATTCCAGTTTCCCGAGGACAGCGTTCGCGCCCGCCTGCTGGCCGAAGCCGTACTGCCGTCGTGCCGGGAATTCGGGATTCCGCTCTCGCTCATGATCGGCGTTCGCTACCAGGTGAATCCAACGCTGCGGCTCGCCGGCGATGGCGCCGGGAAAGCGGATCTGCGCGCGGTCGAGCGTCTGTGCACGGCATATCCGGATAATCGCTTTCTGATCAGCGTGCTTAGCCGCGAAAACCAGCACGAATTGTGCGTCTACGCGCGAAAATTCAATAACCTTATGCCCTTCGGATGTTGGTGGTTCTTGAACAATCCATCCGTCGTCGAGGAGATCACGCGCGAGCGTCTAGAGATGCTGGGTACGAGCTTCATCCCGCAGCACTCCGATGCCCGGGTGCTGGAGCAGGTGGTCTATAAGTGGCGGAACACACGCCGCACACTGGCGCCAATACTCGCCAACAGCTATCGGCTTTTAGCCGAGGATGGCCGTCCAGTGTCGCGTACTGACATCCAGCACGATATCACCCGGCTGTTCCGTTCCAATTTCGAGCAGTTCGTCGGTTTGCGGGGAGCGTATGGGCGTGTCGGCGCAGCCTAGCGACACCGCGAGCGAAGCTCTTTCATTCGCCGCCGCGACGCTGGCTCCCTATGATGCCGGAGCGCTGGATGACGCTGCTCGCGAAGTCATCACCAGGCAGCTGGCCGACGCGCCTAAGTCGAGCGTAACTTTCTGCCCACGATCGCTCGCCCAGGCCGAGGGTGCGTCGTTCCTCGCCATCGACGACAATGATTCGCCCGTGCTGGTGCAATTCGGCGGAGCATCTCCGGCTTCGGGCTTTTCCGAACCGACGCGTCGCTTCTCTTTGAACGCCACTGACGTCTTCGTCTACCCTTTCGCGTCCACCGATCACGGTAACATCGCGGCCTTCGCCGAGCGCATCGACCGAGCTTTCCTGCCGCGCCCTCAACGCGCCCAGCCTGCAATTGCCGCCGGTAATCGCCATCCGGAGATCAGTCTACCGGCGGTGTTCAAGGCCTATCGGGAAATCCTCGAGCAGCGGGGCCTCAACGTCGCATCCACGGTCCAGCTCTCCGCTACCCGCGAGATGACCACCGACGACGAGATCGCGCGGCGCGACGGCTCTAACCCCACGGCCCCCGGTCACACGCGCGTCAGCATTGGGCATTTGTATCATGCCGGGCTGTGGGCTGCCATCCGCTCAGGCTACCGGACAGGTTATAACGCCGAAGCGGACCATTTCATTGTCAGTGGCGCCAATGACCGCGAGATTGCTAAATCAGTCGAGTGGGTAAAGGAGGCCATTCGCCACGCCGTTGGCTATACCAAATTCACCACCGATACTTCCCGGGTCTTCGATTTGCGCGCCGATCCACGACATCCCGCGCCTTGGTCGGCCGTTGAGATCGACAGGCTCTTCGATCAGCATCTGAGTGCTAAGGAGCGCGCCTGGGTCATGATTGAGTTCTCGCGAAAGTTCGACTGCGAGGGAACGGCTTACTCGTTCGAGCCGGAAGAGATCAAACGCCTGTCAGTCAAGTTCGCGCCCAGTCTCAAGCTGAACGAGGAGTTGTTCGATGCTATCGCGCAGGCTAAGCGCGGCGCTGGCTTCGATTTTGAGCCATCGCTCGATGAGGCTGAGACGCTGACCACGCCCAAGGAGTTGATCTTCTATATGCATTGGCTGCGCGAGCGGGGGCGGCCGGCCCAGCTTGTTCCTCCCAATCTCGGGTTCAAGAAGCGCCAGGCTTACCCGGAGAGCCGCGAAGCGCTGTCGGCCTATGCCAGTCACAAGATGTGGCCGGAGCTGCTCTCCCGCGTGGAGAGTGAATTCAAGGGCCAACCCCTTGCGGAGCTCAAGGCCCGCGTGCGCGACCTGGCCAATGTCGCGCGGTTTTTCGATGGGACGCTGAGCATTCACTCCGGAAGCGGGAAGCAGGCGGAGGTGCTGCAATCGATCGGAGCGGCGACGCGTGGACGGCTGAATTATAAAATCTCGGGCGAGCTGCAACTGCAGCTTTTCGATGTGTTGTCGGAACAGCCAGCCGGATCGCCGGAACGCGGATTATTTGATCGAATGGTGGAAGCATGCGAGCACTTCGCCGCCGCCGGGGCCTTCGGGGAAGAAAGCGCGTTGGCCGCGGAATATCGAACCGCGGGCCGAGGCTCTTACCTTGGCAACGCGGATCGCGGCCGCGTGGACGGAAATCTGTTCCTGGTATTTTGGCTTGGCAATGTGGTCGGTAGCCGCGACGCAGACGGCGGCGGTTTCTTCAAAGATGTTCTCGACCACCTGCCGCGCGCGATCGTGAACGAAACCCAGCGACGAAACAAAAAGTACGTGAAGTGGCTCGCTGAGAATCTGTTTCAGGGCTGATTCCTTCACCAGAAATACTTTGCAACCACTTTAGGCGAGGCCGGAGTCCCCGAAATCACCTTCACATGCAGCACTAGCTGCAGATTCTTGTTCTGCCAACCCTGGGGTGCATCGTGGAGCGCCTCAGTCAGATGTTCCGGCGTGGTGATCAGATCCGCGGCAGCTTCCGTGCCATATTGCGTGATTCCGGCCACCTCCACCAGCATGGCTTGCGTGTCCGGGTGAAAGACGCGCGTGACGATGGCGTAATCTTCATTGGTATGCCGGTCCGCGGGCAGATCGGGGAGCGCCCACTCGGTGGCCTTGCCATTGTCAGTGACCATGCGCGGGCGACGTTCGGCATCGATGAAAAAACGAAGCTGCTGGCTGATTTCTCGCCAGCGCGTGTAGGAGTAGCCGATAAGCGCAGTCGGCCCGTTTCGCAGGTCCTGGAAGGAAACGTCGCTTCCGATCTTGACACGGTAAGGATGGTGCGTGCGGTTGAGCATGGCGGATATCCGAGCCACCGCCATCAGGTCGCCGCCGCCCACAAACTGATCGTTTAGCGGGACGAAATCCTCGTATCGGGTCGGCCGCTCGGGTGTCATCTTCGGATCCACGCCATAAACCGGCACGTAAGCTGTCGACAACAGCAATGGCGCCGAGCCCCGCAACACCGGCGCCCAGAACTGATCGACCACGGTGTCGGGAACGCGCAGTTTGATCCATACTGCTGCCCCGATAACGATCGCCAAAAAAACCGGGATTAGCAGAAATATCCCCCGCTTCCAGAAGAGCGCCGGCGGCTTGACCGCCGCCTCGTCGATGGGCTTGGATTCGGCCGGAGGGACATGAGGTTCCGTCCGAACGAACTCCGGCACATAAGTGCCCGCCGGAAGCTCGATCCGAATCTCTTCGTGTTGCCCCTCGGTAGCGTAATAATGCCCCAGCCGTTTGCGGACTTCGCCCGCCTTGACCCGCACCGTGGCGTCGTCGCTCGGGTCGTACGTGGCCGGCCGGCCGAACACGTCGATCCCTATGCTGCGTTCCTTGAGACTCTCGGATTGGCCGTCCAGCGTGCGTTCCACTACGTATCGCAGGAAATCCTGGGAGCGCCGGCTGGCGCGGAAACCCTGGCTCTCGAAGATTCGATGCAGCGCCCCGCGAACCTCCGCCGGATCGATCTTATGATCGTTTAGGCCGTTGGCGAATCCGGGAGTGTGTTCTTCGCCCGTCAAGTTCGTTTTTGCCCTGTGGCTTCAATTCTAACACCTACGCTTGGTATCAGACTGAGAACACAGGGCCAAAAACGCTCAGCGCCTGGTTCATCCCTGGGGAGTCAAGGGCGCCGCGCGATGAAGTGGGCGAAAGGACTTCGGGGAATTCCGTCGTTCGAAAGCACTCGAGCGCGAGGCCTGCGAAGGCGCTTCCGTGGCCGTCGAGCCGATCGAAATCAGAGCTTCAGACGTATAAGAGTCCGGCCCTGAGATATCCAAGTAATTGTCGCCAGAGGTGACCCCGCTGGGGATTGTGACGTTGACCTGATATAAGGCAGCCTCCCCAGGCGCCAGCCCGGCATAAGCTACCGTTGCGGCTGTACCGTTCACATAAGCTGTGATCGCGTTGCTGGTTGAGCCGGACACGCCGGCTGCACCGTCCGCTATGCTGGGAAACACATCTCCCAACCCGGTGACAAAGACTGCGATGGTTTCGCCTATCTGCGCCGGACTCGAGGTCGTGACCAGTGAGCCGTCCGAATGTTCGGCTGCCGCATAACCGACACCGTCCGCAGGATTCGTAAAAACACCGGGAGTAGTGGCATTCACTAGTTCCGTCACCACGTTCGACCCGGTCTTATTGTTCATCACTTGGATCTGTGCGACTGAAGTTGTTATTTCATAGGGCACGATCGCCGCCACCTGAGTCGAGCTTACGTAGTAAATGGGCGCAGCAATGTTGTTGATCAGCACCTGCACGCCACCGAGTGTCATGGGAAGGGGAATGGTGGACGCCACCTGGAGCGTGCTTGGCCCTATATTGGTTCCGTTCAGCGTGATCAGCTCGCCGCGAGACACGCCGGCTGTAAATGGCGCTGAGCTGGCGGAGTTCACTACACCCATCGGATTGATATAAACGGCGCCCGATCCGCTAGGGTTTTGGGCCTGCATCGCAACCGAAATGCTCGGAAAAGGACCGATTCCCAGGCCGATGCGCACTCCGCTCGTACCAATGATTTCCTGCGCACTAAGAAACGTATCGGTGTAATTCGTTGAGCCTGCCTGATAGCCGTCAGAATAGGTGTAGCCCTGCGGTGTACCCGCGCCTGACTGAATCCGCTGGTGTCCGACCAGCAGCCCGGAATTGGCGCTGAACGACCCATAGTAGGTGTCCAAGCCGGGGGAACCACCACTCGCCACCTGTGAGTCATCCAGATCCATACCCGCCTGATAATAGAAGCCCCCCAAACCGGATCCCGATCCCGTGCGCACTCCAAAGATCATGTCGAAGTTCAGGGGCGACCCGCCGAAAACGAAGCTGCCATCCGGCGTGGAATACAAGTACACTTGTCCCTGCAACAGCGCGGAGCTTGAATTTGAGCTCGGAAACGTAAGGACGAAGGCGCCGTTGGGAGCAGTGTACTTGATTCCCGAGAAGGACTGCGTAGTGGGGGTGGAACTGGTCGCATAGGCGCTGAGGCTCACTGTGCCGATGCTGCCTGAACCATTGGGAGTCATCTGAAGCAGAGCATCGAATGGCAGACCGTTGGTATAAAGGCCGGTGGGATCGATGTAAGCGAGCGAATACGGGCCCTGTAGCGTCGAGGTTCCTTGTGAGGTCACCGGAGCTGCGATGAAAAGATCCCAGTCACCGTTCTCGGTACTGCTGCCGATAAAGACTCCGTTTGCGCCCACCGCTCCGTAGATTTGACTACTGATGAGTTGCTCGGAGATGAAGCCAAAGCCGCTGGCCGAGATAGTATACGTCCCTGAAATGGAAAAGGGCGATGGGCCGGAGCAGCCATTTTGATTGCAGTCCAGACGCTGGGCGCCGGAGATATTGTAGGTTCCGCCGGAAAAATTAATGTTGCCATACATCACCACCTCGTCGGTTGAGGTGATGAGCACTTCGCGGAAGTAATACGAGCCGCTTAACATGCTGTTCCCGGTGTTATCAAACGTTTGAGCGGCAAGAGGCCCGCTCAACGAAGCCATCAAGAAGAGCGCTAGTTGTGTCGGTTTCAACATTTTATGTATTGTATGTGTTGCGGGGTTTTATCGAATATGAGACGGTGGGACTGAGGGCGCTTGCCACCTCAAGCAGTGTTGGGACTACTTACCTGCCCTCCTGAAGGTGATTCGCCGTTTGGGGCAAAAAGTTCCACAGACACGCTTGGCCGGTCACGACGCGTGACTTCCACCCGTTCCGGTTCGTAAAGTTTAGTAAATAACATGACACCGTGTACTCGCGCGGCCCGGCGCCGCCGTATAAAAATCTTGTGTAGGTTGCCTGATCCCTTCTGGCGGAGCCTTCACCGGGAGGATTGTTTGAAGAAATTGCTCGCACCCGTCCGTCTCTCTGCCATCATCGCATTTCTGGTGGCCTTTTGCGTTGAGGGACAGCAGCCTCCTCTACAACCCGGTACTCCGACCACTGCCGCGCCTCAGACCACACCCACGCCACCGCCGGCTTCGACACCATCGACGGCCCCGGCGCAACCGGTCGTGCAAAATCGAAGTGACACGGTTACTGCTCCACCCCCGCTCTCTGCTCCTTGGTCGATCGAGGGCTACTATTGGTTGACCCACACCACTCCCGCCCTCCGAGGAGGAGCCGCCGCCCTCGACTTCGAGAACCTGAACTATCCCGGCAACGGCAATTACACGATCGGCGTCACGATCAATATCCCCGTGTCTAAAACGGCAGTGTTGAACCTTTCCGGTTTCCAGAGCAAGGCATCCACCAGCACTACTGCGAATCAGGCTCTGGATCTGTTCGGCACGACCTTTGCGGCGGGCGACTTTCTGACGTCTAACTACACCGTCAGAAACTTCAAATTGTCGTTCCAGGACTTGCTATACCCCTTCCCTCGCAAGGCTGGTCAAAAATGGGACTTCAAGACTTTGTGGGAAGTGCAGTACACGAGCATGAAGACCAACGTAAACGCCCCCTTGGCTCCAACCACTGATAGCACCGGGAATGCCCTTGTCAACAACGTTTCGGGCAGCCGGTATGTGGTGTATCCGACCTTCGGCCTTGCGGGTGAGTATCACCTCACCCGGAACCTGGTGGTGCAGGCGAACGGCTCGGGTTTTGCGATTCCCCATCACGCTGTGATTGGAGATGCCGAAGGCTCTATCAGCTACCGTTTGCGGGGTGTCGAAATAATTGTCGCCGATAAGTATTATCACTTCAAAACTTCCACCAAGAACGCGGAGTATTTCAAAGTTACGCTTATGGGCCCGTACGCCGCGCTTCGCTTCTATCCCAGCGAGATTTCCGTCCCGTGCTTCTTTTGCAGACGAAGAACTGTCGCTGCTAACACGGACAACACCTCGTCCGCTGGCAATAGCGAGAACCCCTCGGCGCCTCCGCCGGCGGGAAGCACCGTGAGTACGAATGCCAGCCAGAGCAACAATACGTCTTCGTCGACCGACCAGAAGACATACGTCCGCCGCTTTTCTGGGGGAGCGACTCTTTCGATATTGGGGCTCAGTCTGGTACCAGGCGCCACCAATACCGTTACCAACTCGTCCACGGTGAGTACCATGTATCAGACCACGGGTGCCTCCTCGCGAATTGGTTATGGCGGTACCGCGCAGGTGATGCTGACCGATCACTTCGGGGTGGCCTTCGGAGGGTTCTTGCGAAAAATCGGATACCAGATGAACACCACCGTAACGACCACCTCGCCGACTGTGGTGAGCGGTATTGTGACCACGGTCACCACCAGCACGATCCTCCACGAAGATACCCGGGCCAAGCTTATCGATATCCCCGGTGTGGTCCGATATTACGCCCACAGCCGGCACGAGCCCGGCGCTCACTGGTTCTTCGAGGGTGGTGGTGCGTGGCGAAAAGCCGAATCCATCCGGACTTCGACCAATTTTACGAACGCCGGCAGCGTGCTTAGTTGTTGCACCACGACACCGGCTACACCGGCGCATGGGAGCGTTTTCGGCATAGTCGCCGGCGCAGGCGTGCAGTTGGTCGATGCTTTCGGAATCCGCGTGGTGCCGGAAGTCCGGTATACGCGCTGGATGAACCCGGTTTTCCATGCCTTCACGACCAATACCCAGCAGAATGAGGTCGCGGTCGGTTTCTCGATAATGTTTTAGACGCGAGCAAATTAGCCCCCCACACTCCGGTAAAGGCCTGAGAACAAATACGTTCGATGGTGTTCTGAACAGCTGTGCAACCGTTTTGAACTGGACAGCCCCGCGATTCCATCGGAACATTGCCCTGGCGTGCCAGATCTTCAGCTGAGAATTCTATGCATCGGGGCGCATCCGGACGACTGCGAGCTTCAATTCGGCGGAACGGCCGCGAAGTTCGTGTCCCTTGGCCATGCAGTCAAGTTCGTTGCCGTCACTAACGGCGATGCCGGGCATGCGGTATTGGGCGGCCCACCTCTGGCGCAAGTACGGGCGCAGGAAGCCGAGGAAGCGGCCCGGCGCTTGGGCATTGACGCGACCCAGGTGCTGGATCACCACGATGGCCAGCTAGTCCCGGACTTGGCGTCGCGGTGGGAGATTGTGCGGCAGATTCGGAATTGGGAGGCGGATATGGTCCTCACCCATCGCCCCTACGACTATCACCCGGATCATCGCTATACCGCTCAACTGGTTCAGGACTCCGCGTATCTCGTAGTGGTTCCCAACGTTTGCCGGGATACCGCGCCCCTCCGGCGGAATCCGGTCTTCCTGTACCTCGAAGACCATTTTCGCAGGCCTGTTCCATTCGCAGCTGACATAGCCGTGGATATCGGCGACGTGTGGGAACGGAAAATGGACGCTTTGGATGCCCATGCTTCTCAGTTTTATGAATGGCTGCCGTGGGTGGACGGCTTATCGCATCAAGTGCCGCAAGACCCAGGCGCCCGCCGTCAGTGGCTGAGTGCCAACTGGAGCCATCCGCCCTGCGGACCGGCACGATCCGCGCTGGCCAGCCGATACGGAGCCGACCGGGCTCGCGAAATCCAGCATGCGGAAGCCTTCGAGCTCTGCGAGTACGGGCGCCGTCCATCGGCCGCCGAACTGGAGGAAATGTTTCCCAGATGAGAGCCCTGATCGCGATCCTGCCGCTCCTGACGGCTTTACAAGCGGAGCCAACTCTGTCTCTGATGCCGGCGCCAGCGCACGTGTCGCTGGATCAGGGAAAGTTGACTATCGACGGCAGCTTTGGCGTGCGTATTACCGGACACACCGATCGCCGTCTTCAGGACGCCGTCGCTCGATTCATCGCGCGCCTCTCCCGGCAGACCGGCATTCCGATGGCTGGCGGCGCGAGGCCCGTACTAACTATCGATTGCCGAGCCAGTTCGCCGGACGTGCCCCTCCTGGGTGAGGACGAATCATACCATCTCGAGATCGCTCCCTCGGGAGCGCATTTGTTGGCTCCGACAGTCACTGGTGCGCTGCGTGGATTGGAGACCTTCTCGCAATTGATCGCGCCTGACGCTGATTCGTTTTCCGTACCTGCGCTGCACATTGAAGACCGTCCCCGCTTCCCCTGGCGCGGGCTATCCCTTGACGTCTCCCGTCACTGGATGCCGCTGCCGGTGATCCAGCGGAATATTGACGCCATGGCTGCGGTGAAGATGAATGTGTTTCACTGGCACCTTTCCGATGACCAGGGTTTCCGCGTAGAGAGCAAGGTCTTTCCGAAACTCCAGCAACTGGGTTCCGACGGTAAGTTTTATACGCAGGCCGAAGTGCGCCAGATAGTCGCCTACGCGGCGGAGCGCGGCCTTCGGGTGGTGCCCGAGTTCGATATTCCAGGCCACACCACCAGTTGGCTGGTCGGATATCCCGAACTTGCCAGCGCCGCCGGGCCCTTTCAGATCGAACGGAAGTGGGGCATCTTTGAGCCCACGCTGGATCCTACCCGCCAAGACGTGTACACGTTTCTGGATCGCTTCATTGGTGAAATGGCCGCGCTTTTTCCCGACAGGTATTTTCATATCGGCGGCGATGAAGTGCTGGAAACGGAGTGGCAGCGCAACACCGCTATCCAGGTTTTTTGCAAAAAGCATGGATTCAAAACCAGCGCCGAATTGCATGGCTACTTCAATGAACGAGTTCACGCGCTGGTCACCAAGCACGGCAAGCAGATGATCGGGTGGGACGAGGTGCTGCAACCCGGCGTGCCGAAAGATCTAGTGGTCCAGTCCGGGCGCGGCCAGCAATCATTGGCGGACGCGGCGCGCAAAGGCTACCGTGGGATTCTTTCGTTTGGCTATTACCTCGACCACTTGAATCCGGCGTCGTATCACTACCAGATCGATCCGCTGGGCGGCGCCGCACGGCAATTGAATGAGCGCGAGGCTGCGCTGATTCTCGGCGGGGAAGCATGCATGTGGACCGAATATGTGACCGACGAAACAGTCGATTCGCGTTTGTGGCCCCGCGCCGCGGCGATCGCCGAGCGTTTATGGTCGCCTGCAAATGTCACCGGCATCGAATCGATGTATCGGCGGCTGGCTACGGTCAGCCGGTGGCTCGAGTGGAGCGGCGTCGAGCATCGATCCGGTTATCAACGCATGTTTGACCGCTTGGCGGGAGGAAGCCCTGCTCCGGCGCTTCGTGTGCTAGCCGACGTGGTCGAACCACTGGGGATCGACCAGCGGCAGGCCGCGCGCTCTTATAGCCATGACATTCCGCTCAACCGGCTGGTAGATGCCGCACAACCGGAAAGCGAAACTGTCCGTCTGCTGGAAGAAGCGATTCACCGTTTCGTCGCCGATCCAGGCCAGCATCGCCAGGAGGCCGAAGAGATCCGGCTCGCGATGAGCCAATGGATTGCGAATGATAACCGGCTTCGTCCTCTTCTTGCTTCGAGCGTTCTGTTAGAAGAAGCCGCACCGCTTTCAGAAGACCTTTCCAAGACTGGTAGCATCGGGCTGCGAGCGCTCCAATATTTGGAATCTGGAGAAACCACTCCGGCGAAGTGGTTGGCGGACCAGAAGCTGGTGCTCAGTCACATGGAGCAACCCAGAGCCGAGGTTGTGCTGGCGGCGGTGCGTCCCGTAAGGGCGCTGCTGGAGGCAATCTCTCGGCCAGCCATCAAGACCGATCAGTCCGCGCGATCGAGGGCAAAGCACTGAATCTGAGTGCGTTCGATCTGTAATGAACGCATCCGTAACATATGGACAACCGTTCTGAACTAGACAAGGCTCGAAATCACGCGCAGCATGACGAGAACGGAATGCTGCTCAACCGAAGGCATATCGACGATTGCGAAGGAGTTGCCATGAAAGCTTTATCCACACGAATTCTGTTAGGGACTATCCTATGTCTGCTCGTAACTACAGTGCTCTGCTGGGGCCAGGGACCAACTGCGGCAATCACCGGCCAGGTGACCGACGCATCGGGAGCTGCCGTCTCTAACGCCGCGATATCGGCCAAAGACCTGGACCAGGGGACGGTTTGGCCGACCGTGAGCAACGATGCCGGTTACTACAGCCTGCCGCGACTGCCCATCGGCAATTACGAAGTCCGGGTGGAAGCCAAAGGATTCCAGACGGTGGTTCAGCGCTCGGTCCAACTGGTAATCGATCAAGTTGCGAAGATCGACTTCCAGTTGCAAGTCGGCCAAGTCACACAAACTTTGGAAGTGACCAGCTCTGCGCCGATACTTCAGACCGAAAACGCCCAACTGAGCACGGTGATGCAAGGCGCCGCGATCCAAAGCCTGCCGCTCGAGACCCGCAACTATAACCAACTGGCTTTGCTAATGCCGGGATCGGTCACCACTAGTCCGGCGGCCTTCAACACCGGTCAGGCGACGTTCAATTCCGGCCGGCCCTACATAAATGGCAACCGCGAGCAGGCCACCTACTATCTGCTGGACGGCATGGAGAACACTGAGTTCGTCGACAACAACGTGGCCTATTCGCCCAACGTGGATGCGATCCAGGAATTCAGCGTGGTCACGAACAATCCCAGCGCCGAATACGGACAGTTTCTAGGTGGGGTGATCAGCGTGAGCCTGAAGTCGGGCAGCAATTCATTCCACGGAAACGCCTTCGAGTTCTTGCGGAACGACTTTTTCAATGCCAACGAATGGTCCCGCAACTTCAGCTCCGATCCGACAGTAAATAGCGCGCCCCCCAACCTGCGCTGGAATGAGTACGGCGGGACATTTGGCGGACCTATCAAAAAGAACAAGCTCTTCTTCTTTGTCGATTATCAGGGCTCACGCTTCGATACGCCGGCCACTCCGGGTACCATCAACACCTTCTCGAACCAGGAGCGGAATGGAAACTTATCCGATATACCAGGCATATCGCTGCACTATCCGGGTACGACGGTCGCGATGCCCGCCAATCTCAATAATGCTGCCATTTGCGGCCCCGGACAAACCTTCGGGTCGTCGCCATGCATCAAGGGCTTGAGCCCGACGGCCCTCAAGATCATTGGCGTGCTTCCGCAGGCCACGCAGCCCGGGTTGCTGAACAACGCTCCCAATACGCAACAAACCTACATTCATGGCCAGCAGGGCGACGCCAAAGTGGATTACAACCTGTCCGACCGGGACCATCTCTCCGTGCGGTATTCGCAGCAGTCGGTTCTCAATCCGATCGTCAATAGCCAGCCGCTGCTGTACAACACCACCGGCAATAATGTCTTTCCATTGTGGAGCGGCGTAATAGACTATACGCGAACCATCAGCCCGAACCTGGTCAATGAATTCCGCGCTGGCGTAAATTATTTTCCCGCCGAAGCGAACGTCCAACAAGCAGGATCCACAAGCGGGGCCGGACTGATCCCTGGCCAGCCCACCTCGTTCCTTCCCGGCCTGTCCTTTGCTGGTTCACCGGTCGGCGGCGGACTCAACGGTCCGTTTGCGTTTGGCACCGTCGATTCGCCGGAGATCTTCCACCAGACCTCTATCCAATTTGAGGACACTCTGGCCTATTCGCATCGCTCTCACAATATGAAGTTCGGATTCCAGGGTATCCGCTATCGGAACGACTACATTCCTTCCGTCACAAATGATGGTGCGGCTGGTCAGATCGGCTTCAACGCACAATACACCGGTAACGCCGAGGCCGACTTTCTGCTGGGGCTCCCTTCCTACATGGGTTACGGGCAAGGTTTTTCCGGCACTGTGGGGCAGCGCAACAACGCGTTTGGAGCTTTCTTCCAGGACGATTGGAAAGTGAACTCGCATCTGACCTTGAACCTGGGCCTGCGGTGGCAGCTCTTCACACCGATCTACGAGGTTGGCAATCGTATGACTAACTTCGGTGAAATTAACGGCCAGATCGAGCTAGCCGGCGTGAACGGCAACAGTCGCGCTCTCTACAACCAGTACAACGGCATCGCAAACTTCCTGCCGCGCGTGGGCTTGGCCTGGAGTCCCGGTGGAAAGTGGGCACAGAACACGGTGATCCGCGCGGCTTTCAGCCGATCGAGCTTCCAAGAGGGCACCGGCGAGTATAATCGCCTGGCGACAAACGCGCCCTGGAATATCGACCTGGTGAGCCAACCAGTGGCCGGCCCCAACGGCGCGCTCCCCGCGAATCAGATCACGCTCGACCAAGGCTTCGGGGCACTTGGCTCTACTAGCGGCGTCCCGTGCAACGTAACCACCGTCACTTCAGCTCCGGCGTCGTGCTTCGCCGGAGTCCGCCTTCACATCCAGGACCCCAACTATCGTCCGGCGGTTTCCAATCAATGGAATTTCTCGCTGCAGCGGCAGTTCGGAAATTCCACAACATTCCAGGCGGCCTACGTTGGACAACACACCGACCATCTGGCAACGATCGTGAACGCGGGCCAAGAGGTCCTTCTGGCGAACGGAACCGTTACTCCAGGACCGTATCTGTCGGGGAATCCGACCTTGAAGAATATTGGAACCGGCCAGGTCCGGCTCAACTCCACGGTAGGCAGGCAGAATTACAACGCTCTTCAACTGGCGTTTCAGAGGCGGCTCGCAACCGGGCTGGCGTTCCAAGCCAACTACACCTGGTCGAAATGTCTGACTAATAACCAGGGTTACTACGCCCGCTATGGCGATGCGACGGCCAGCCAAGCCAGCGCCGACGTCTCATTCCAACAATACGCCTACAACATCAATCAGGATTACGGCTTCTGCGATCACGACGTGACCAACGTCTTCAACGGCTATCTCACTTATGAACTGCCGTTCGGCAAGCATCGCGCGTTCCTTCAAAACGCGAACAAATTCGTCAACGCGGTGGTCGGCGACTGGCAACTGAACACGGTCTTTACCGTGCACGGCGGTTTCCCCATCTCCATGCTTGATTTCGCCGGTGATCCCGGCACCGGATCGTTTCAGCCTCGCCCGGATTGCATCGCTCCATCTATTCAAACGCCCTACAAGAACTTTTCAGGCGGCGGCTATATTTGGTTCGATCCCAGCACCATGGCGAATCCAGCTCCGGGCAAGTTCGGGACCTGTGGCGTTGGCACCGAACGCGGGCCTGGGATCAAGCAGGTGGATATGGGACTGTCGAAGAAGTTCCCGATCACCGAACGCCAGTCCGTAGAATTCCGATTCGAGGCGATTAACGCGCTCAATTCACCCATCTTCGTAGTGCAGGGCTACGTGATCGATATACACGGTGGCAGCAACGAGGGCGTGGTGAACACGTCGCAAGGCGCGCGCAACCTGCAATTCGCGCTCAAGTACAGTTTCTAGAATCAATCGTTACTGAGCCGCGATCCGTACCGAGCCACGGGCCATTACTGAGCCGCGACCCGTTACCGAGCCGCGACCGCCAGGAAGCGGTCCCCCGGGCCCTACCCACCCGCTGCCGCGTTTTTCATTTCCTCCGGCGTGACATCTTTGATGTGAGTGTGAATGTACCATTGATGCCCGAAAGGATCGACGACGGCTCCCGCTCGGTCACCGTAGAATTCGTCCTTTAGCGGCCGCGTGATTTTAGCCCCTGCAGCGACCGCCGTGGTCACAGTCGCATCCGCATTCTTAACGTAGAGCAGCACGCTGACGGGAGAGCCGCCATAATGCTGGGGACTGTATGCACTCGTTTCCGGGTGCTCGTCCGCGAGCATGATGTGCGAGTCGCCGATCTTGATCTCGGCATGGCCAATGCGCCCGTCTGGTAGGGCCATGCGCATGACTTCTACGGCGCCAAACGCCTTCTTATAAAACTCGATAGCCTCCGCAGCGGGCTTGCAAATCATATAGGGTGTCGCGGTGTGATAACCCTCTGGAATTGGCTTTACAGTGCCTGCCATAAATTACCTCCATATGCCATTGTGGCAAACGGCTAGCCGGACGACGTTATAGCGCGCTACTGTTTGTAAACGGCTCCGCCCTTCATGACGAACTGGACGCGGCGCAGCGCTGAGATGTCTTTCACCGGATCGCCATCGACAGCGATGATATCTGCCAGCATGCCCGTCTTCACCATCCCGATATCCATGTGAAGGACCCGCCCCGCCACCGACGTCGCGGCTTTCAACGCATTCGCCGGCGGCATCCCGAAATCGACCATCGCTTCCAACTCGCGCGCATTGTCGCCGTGCGGGAACGTGCCCACGTCGCTGCCGCTCAAAATGGTCACTCCGGCATCGAGCGCGGCTTTGAAAGTGGCGCGCTTGCGTGTCATGGCCGGTGATTCCGATTGAGAACCTCGGCCTCCTCGCCCTCCGCCACCGGCTGTGAGTGTTGGACAAAGCGCCACGTGATGCTCAACCATCAGCTTGAAGATCTCGGGCGTCCCTTCGTTGCCATGCTCGATTGTTTCAGCACCGGCCAGAATCGCGCGCCGCATGCCTTCCACTGTGCTCGAATGTACGGCGACCGGAACGCCTGCGTTCCTGGCGGTCTCAACGGCAAGCTTCATCTCTTCCAGTGAAAAGGTCGGGTGCGAACCAGGATGCGGACCCCAGCGATAATCGCCGTACAGCTTGATCCAATCCGCGCCATGCCCGATCTGATCGCGCACCACGCGGGTCAGGCTGTCGATGCCATCGGCTTCTTCGGCTCCCTGCGGCACCGTCCACTCCAGCACGAAACCTTTAGGACCGTAGGTGCCGCTGGCCACAATGGCGCGCGTCGTAACCAGCATGCGCGGGCCGGGAATAATGCCTTGATCCACGGCCTGCTTCAACTCGACGTCGGCATATGCGGCGCCTTCGGTGCCCAGGTCGCGGATGGTAGTGAAACCGGCCATCAAGGTCGCGCGCAGATGATTAGTAGCGCGCGCCACCCGCAACGCCAGCCCTTCGTGAGCCACCTGATCGTTCCAGGATGTCTCGCTGTAGGCGTGCAACAGGACATGCGAGTGCCCTTCCACCAGGCCCGGCATCAATGTCGCTCCCGCCAGATCAACCACCTTCGCCCCTGAGGCGTCGATACTTGCGGCAGGGCCTGCGGCTTCGATCCGGTCTCCTCTCACCAATACCGCCCAGCCTTCATGCATGGCCTCGCCGTCGAACGTGCGCGCCGCGCGAAGAACGATTGCTGCCCCGGGTTGGTGGACTGGCGGCGCCTGCGCCATGGCTGCCAGGCAGAACACTGTTAGAAGGACACACGTCGAGCCCGCACGACTGGGTTGCATAGAGCAATTATAAATTGCTAGAAGGCAATGAGCGAGCACTAGTTGCGCTACCCGTGATATATTTTCTGGAAAGGAGTCAGCCCACATGGAGCCAACCAGACCCAAACTGCCGAGCGAGGCCATAGAACTGTATAACCTCTTTATTCATGGCGAAATCAGTCGCCGTGACTTCATGGACGGCCTGCAGCGATTTGCAGTGGGCGGTCTGGCCGTAGCCACGATGATCGAAGCGTTGATGCCGAACTACGCTCAGGGGCAGCAAGTGCCCAAGAACGATGACCGCATTAAGGCAACCTACGAGACCATCCCGTCGCCGCAAGGGAATGGAAGTATCAAAGGATATTTCGTCCGGCCTGTCAGTGCTGACACACGAGCAGAGAAGCCAGTGAAATTGCCGGGTATTATCGTCGTCCACGAAAATCGAGGTTTGAATCCTCACATCGAGGACATCGCGCGGCGGGTGGCCCTCGCTAATTTCATGGTGTTTGCGCCGGACGGGCTCACCTCGCTTGGCGGCTTTCCCGGTGACGACTACAAAGGCGGCCAGTTGTTCAGCAAGGTCGATGGTAAAAAGATGGCCGAAGATTTCGTGGCCTCCGCGATGTGGCTGAAGTCGCGCCCTGACTGCACGGGCAAGATCGGCGTGACCGGTTTCTGTTATGGCGGCAGCATCTCTAATACCTTGGCCGTCCGGCTGGGCCCCGATATATCGGCCGCCGTGCCGTTCTACGGTGGCCCTCCCCCCAAGGAGGAAACGCCGAAGATCAAAGCGGCGATTCTGGTCCACCACGGGGAACTCGACACCCGGCTGGCCGCAACGTGGCCGGCGTACGAGATGGCCTTAAAGGAAGTCGGCGTTCCCCACGAAGGCTATATCTATCCTGGCGCTGTTCACGGCTTCAATTGTGATGCGACGCCCGAACGCTACAACAAAGCCGCGGCCGACCTGGCTTGGCAGCGCACGCTTGACTGGTTCAACAGATACGTGCGTGCCTGATTGCTCGCGGCGCGCGTTCTTAACGACGGCCACAGCGGCGGGCCTCGCCAAACTGATGATCGCGCCCAGTGCACCCGCGCGTGCCGCCATCGTGAACACCAACTTTTCGAAGTTTCCGCCTTACGGTAACGGCACGATCGCCGCCGGTATCCGCTCGCGCCAAATCGCAAACGTGAATGGCATGACCGTCCATATTTTGGAGGCAGGTTACGAAACGCCGGGCCGCCCGGCAGTCTTGCTTTTGCATGGCTTCCCGGAGATCGCCTATAGCTGGCGCAAGGTGATGCCGTCACTGGCGGCGGCCGGCTATCATGTGATCGCCCCCGACCAGCGCGGCTACGGTCGCACCACCGGCTGGGATGATTCCTACGACGCCGATCCGGATCCGTTTCGCATTCTCAACATGACACGAGACGCCATCGGGCTCGTCTACGCGCTTGGCCACCGCTCGGTGGCAATGGTGGTCGGACACGATGCCGGCGCGCCCGTCGCCTCCTGGTCTGCGCTCATCCGGCCCGATATTTTCCGTTCGCTCACGATCATGAGCTCGCCATTTGAAGGTGCGCCCTCGTTGCCTTTCGATACGGCGCCCCTGGAACCAGCAAAAGCCGCGCCCATGCCGCGCCCGGCCATCACGGACGACGAGCTGGATGCCCAGCTCGCTAAGCTCAACCAGCCGCGGAAATATTATCAGAACTATCAGCGCACCCGCGGCGCCAACGATGACATGCTGCATGCGCCGCAAGGCCTGCATGCGTTCTTCCGCGCCTATTACTTCTACAAAAGCGCCGACTACAAAGGAAACAATCCCCATCCCCTGAAGGCGCGAACCGCCGAAGAGATGGCCCAAATTCCGACCTATTACGTAATGGAAAAGGACAAGGGCATGGCGGCAACCGTTGCGCCGTTCATGCCGCCGGCGAATTACAGCGCGAATTGCAAATGGCTGATCGAAGCCGAGGTAGAAGTATACGCGACCGAATACAGCAGGACCGGTTTCACCGGCGCGCTGCAGGGCTATCGCGTGCGCCGTGGTTCCGATCCCAGAAGTGCCGCCGAGATGCAAACCTTTTCAGGCCGCACGATCGACGTGCCCGCCCAATACATCGCGGGGAAAAGCGATTGGGGCGTCTATCAAACGCCGGGTGCGGTCGACAAGATGCGCAATAGCGCCTGCACGCATATGGCCGGATTCCACCTGCTCGGTGGCGCCGGACACTGGGTGCAGCAGGAGCAGCCGGAACTGGTGAGCGCATTGCTCGTTCAGTTCCTGCGCGATTACGCCAAGTCCTAATCGCACGCGCGCGGCACACCATGTAATTGATATTTCCCAGCTAACCGCAAGCGCGCCATAACGTCCAAAGTCAAGCACGGCCTGTAACTAATTCTCTGCATGGCGGTATAGACTACATGACGAGTTTGTGGCCCGACCTGCGATTCTCACTCCGCGCCATTCGCCGCAGCCCGCTTTTTGCCTCCATAGCGATACTTTCGCTGGCACTTGGCATCGGGGCAAACACCGCGATCTTTACATTAATGGACCAGATCATGCTCCGGCTGCTACCTGTCAAAGATCCCGATCGACTGGTCATGCTCTACCAGCGCGGCTCCCACAACGGAAACAACATGGGCGATCGCATGCATTCCTACCCCATTTACCAGGATTTGCAGCAGAAGGCCGCGCCTTTCTCGGAAGTGTTATGCCGCCGGCTGGTGTCGGCCTCCATCAGCGTCGACAATCAGACCGAGCGCGTCGAAACCGAAATGGTATCCGGGAATTTCTTCGCGATGCTGGGTGTCAAGGCCGCAGCCGGGCGCGTCTTCAACTCGCATGACGACGACCGCGTGGTTCTAGGCCATCCCGTGGTGGTGCTCAGCTATGACTACTGGCAGACCCGTTTCGCGCGCGATCCGAACGCGGTAGGCAAGAAGATCCTGGTCAACAACTACCCGATGACCATTGTGGGCGTGTCCGCACCGGGATTCGCCGGAATCGATCCCGCCGTGTCGCCGCAGATTCGAGTGCCGATTCTCATGGAGCCGGCCATGGTCCCGGAGTGGTCCTGGATGCAGCCGTCCGACCGCCGGACACGCTGGGTGCAGGTCTTTGCTCGACTGAGGCCGGGCTACACGGTCGATTCCGCTCGCGCGCCATTACAGGGACTATTCCACCAGATCCGTGAATACGAAACCACGCTGCCGGCCGCGAAGACCTGGTCCGCTTATATGCGCGATCAGTTTCTGCGCGGGACCATCCATATCGAAAAAGCCGCGACAGGATACTCGAGTTTGCGAAACAGTTTCTCGACTGCGCTGATCGTGCTGATGTGCATGGTGGGCCTGGTGCTACTCATCGCCTGCGCGAATGTGGCGAATCTCCTGATAGCGCGAGCCTTCGCCCGACAGAAGGAGATCGCCGTGCGACTGTCGATGGGCGCGACGCGCGGACAACTCGTGCGCCAACTGCTCGTCGAAAGCATGGTCTTGTCGTTCGCTGGCGGCTTGGCAGGCGTCCTTCTGGCCATCGCCATGACCCGAGGTTTGCTGGCGCTTGTCCCAAACGACGGGAATCCATTGCTGATCAGCGCCCAACCCGATTTGCGCATTCTACTGTTCAGTTTGCTTCTAACATTTCTCACGGGTGTGATTTTCGGCTTGGTGCCGGCGCTCCGAGCGAGCCGCCCGGATTTATGGACCACGCTTAAGGACGCAGTGGGCTCGATTGCAGGATCGGGCGGAACGCTGTTTTTGCGGAAGGGTCTGGTCACGGCACAGGTCGCGCTCAGTTTTCTTCTGCTATTCGGCGCGGGACTGTTCGTCAGGAGCCTGCACAACCTTAAAGCTGTTGACACAGGATTCCGTGACCTCGATAACCTGGTCACGTTCCAGGTCTCGCCGGCGCTAAATGGATATGATGCCCCCCGAACCGTGCACTTTTACGAGGAACTACTGGCTCACATACGCTCGCTTCCGGGCATAAAAGCCGCCGCTTTCGCCTCCGTTGCTCTGCTGCACGCCGATGAATGGGACAGCAGCACGATGGTGGAAGGCCATAAAGAGAAGGACGGCGAAGACATGCAAGCCTTCATGAACTCCGTCTCCCCCGGCTATTTCGAAACAATGGGCATTCCAATTAAGGAAGGGCGCGACTTCGACCGGCGGGACATCAAGGATAACTCTAAGGTTGCGATCGTCAACGAACGCTTCGCGCGGCATTTCTTCGGAGATAAGAGCGCAGTCGGACGCCATATCGGACGGGGCGGTGGTCCCGGCGCGAAGCTCGATACCGAAATCATTGGGGTAGTCGGGGACACTCTCTATGAAGGTCCACGCGAAGGCGTCCGTCGTCAGGTATTCATTCCTAATTGGGGCAACCAAGGCGTGGCGTTCTACGTGCGCGCCGGATTGGGTTCAACATCCGCGTATGCCTCGCTGCGGAGCGAAGTGAAGAAACTCGACGCGTCCATGCCGGTCTACGAACTGAAGACGCTGGGCGGCCAACTGGACGAAACGCTTCTGACCGAGAGACTGGTCGCGCTGCTGTCTGCCGGATTCGGTCTGTTGGCGACGCTGCTCGCTGCCATGGGGCTTTACGGCGTGATGGCGTTCGTGGTGGCCCGGCGCACCAAGGAGTTGGGGGTGCGTATGGCGCTCGGAGCGCAGCCTGCTTCGATGATCTGGCTGGTCATGAAAGACGTCCTGCTGCTGCTTGTGTTGGGCCTGGCAGTAGGCATTCCCGCGGCCATCGCATTGGGCCGTTTGGTCGCGGCTCAACTTTACGGCATCAAAGTTAACGATCCCGGCATTGCCGGCGCCAGCGTCGGAGTGCTGATCGTAGTGGCGTGTCTGGCGGGATTCATCCCAGCCCAGCGAGCCAGCCGGATTGATCCCATCTTGGCGTTGCGTTATGAATAAATTCCGAAATCGTGACATGCCAAATGTGAACCTGATCGACAACCTGGTGCAGGATACGCGCTTTGCGATCCGGCAATTGCGGAACAATCTGGGATTCACCTGCACTGCCACCATCGTGCTGGCTCTGGGCATGTGCGCCAGCGTGGCCATTTTCGCTTTTGTGGACGCGGCGCTGATCAGGCCGTTGCCCTATCGGAACCCTGGGCGGCTGGTTGGCGTGTTTGAAAGTATCCAAATGTTTCCGCAGAGCAACCTTTCGTATCCGGACTACCTCGACTGGAAAAAGCTGAATAGAGTCTTCGGTTCGCTCGATGCGTATCAGAGCGATGGTTTCCTGCTCACCACTTCCGAGGGCGCACAAATCGCACGTGGCGCTCGCGTAAGCGACGGATTCTTCCGCACACTTGGCATTACTCCCGTGCTAGGGCGTGATTTTTATGTTGGTGAGGATTTGCCAGGTGTGCAGCGCACCGTTTTACTGAGTTACGCCGCCTGGCAGAAACGGTACGGCGGAAGACAGGACATCTTGGGCCAGAAGGTTACGCTGGATGGCGCTCCTAACATAATCATCGGCGTGCTGCCGTGGGAATTTCATTTCGCTCCGGCCGAACCCGCCGAGTTCTGGACTGCGCTGCACGCCTCCGGTCGCTGTGACATGAGGCGAAGCTGCCACGGTCTCTACGGTGTAGCGCGACTCAACGATGGCGTGTCTGTCCAGACGGCATTGGCCGAGATGAAGTCGATCGCGCAGCAGCTGGAAAAGCAGTACCCCGATTCCAACCGCGGCCAGGGCGCGGCCGTGGCTCCCATTACAGACGTGATGGTTGGAAATATCCGTCCGATCCTATTGGTCCTCTTGATCGGAGCTGGACTACTGCTGCTGATCGCAACCGTGAACGTGGCGAGTCTGTTGCTGGTCCGCTCCGAGAGCCGCAAGCGAGAGTTCTCAATCCGCAGTTCGCTTGGTGCATCACCCGCTAGAATCGTACGCCAGTTCGTGACAGAGGCGTTGATGCTGGTGATCACTGGCAGCCTGCTCGGCATTGCAACTGCGTCTTGGGCGATGCAGATTCTCAGGAGTCTCATCCCGGCAGACCTGATCGGCCGGATGCCTTTCTTGCATGACCTCGGCTTGAATGTCCGTGTATTGAGTTTTGCAGGCGCGATCTCGCTGCTTACGGCGGTCCTGTTCTCCATCACCCCCACGTTGCACCTTTCCTTGTCTGCGATGCGGGATGGTCTGGCTGAAGGCAGCCGTGGCTCGGCGGGAAATACGTGGCGTCGGCTCGGCTCCAAACTTGTCGTGGGAGAGTTGGCCATCGCCATGGTGCTCTTGGTGAGCGCCGGACTGCTCGGCAAAAGCCTCTACCGCTTGCTCCGCGTGGAGATTGGGTTCCAGTCTGACCATCTGGTGACGCTGAAGGTCGCAGCGCCGGAGTCTAGCTACGCAAAAGATGAACAGGCCATCGCCTTGGAGCGGCAGATCATAAGCAGGATCGAGAGTCTGCCGGGCGTTACCTCCGTTGGTGTCTCCCATATGGGTCTGCCCTTGGACGGGAACGGGAACACGATATGGTTTCGGGTGTTAGGCCGGCCCTGGCACGGCGAGCACAACGAAGCGCCCGAGCGAGCCGTGAGCTCCGGCTACTTCACCACACTGGGCGCAAAGCTGTTGCGCGGCCGATATTTTGCCGAATGGGAGGATGCCTCGAAACCCCATGTGGCGATCATTAATCAGGCGCTAGCAGGAAAATACTTCTCTGGCGAAGATCCCATCGGCAAGCAGCTCTCATTCATCTCACTTTCCTCCCCGCCGCTAGAAATCGTCGGCATCGTCGAAGATATCAAAGAGGGCCCACTGGATATATCAACCCCTCCAGTCCTGTATATTCCCTTTAATCAGGACGCGGCGAACGATTTTGGTCTGGTCGTTCGGACATCTCAAGTTGAGCAGTCGCTTCTCCCGACCTTGGCCGCGATCATCCATCAGATCGATCCGGATGTTGTCAGCTATGGCGGAGCAACCATGAGCACCAAAATCCATGACTCGCAATCTGCCTACTTGCACCGATCGTCGGCCTGGCTGGTGGGAGGCTTTGCCGCGTTGGCATTGCTGCTTGGTGTCGTCGGATTCTACGGGGTCGTGGCCTATTCAGTGAGCCGGCGAACTCGCGAAATTGGAGTTCGGATGGCGCTCGGCGCGCAGCGCAGTTCGGTCTATCAGCTCATTCTGAGAGAGGCCGCCTGGCTGACCGCCTTGGGCAGTGTCCTGGGCCTGGTTTGCTCGGTGGCTGCCGCAACTCTGATGCGCGGATTGCTATTCGAAGTTCGCTCGTGGGATGTGCAAACGTTAGCCGCTGTCGCTTCCGTGCTCGGCATTTCAGCCGTCCTGGCCAGCTATCTGCCCGCGCGGCGCGCCGCGTCAGTCAACCCTGTAGACGCTTTGCGTGCCGAATAGATCTTCCGCCGACAAGATTTTCCTGGGTATTTCGTGGTGGGAAGGGGATTTCACAACAGTAAACCAGCATTGACAACCACAATCAGCAAAGGGCGTTTTTCATTCCCAATCCGCTGTCCACATTACCCATTGGGATAAAATTAGCTAGCTAGGCTATGTCTACGGCTCCCGGAACGCGTTTGGGACCCTACGAGATCCTTGCCCCTCTCGGCGCGGGCGGCATGGGCGAGGTCTACCGCGCCAGGGACACGAAACTGGACCGTGACGTCGCCATAAAAATTCTTCCCGATGCCCTGGCTCAGGTTCCCGAAAGG